>OKWH01000214.1_pt1 | contig 28269 bp, 18 predicted proteins | sample 1607021 | NCBI WGS metagenome assembly OKWH01 (sample SAMN04414076, study PRJEB24778) | human gut metagenome | material: faecal | host: Homo sapiens | reverse complement strand
ATCCGGCAGTAGCGGAGGCATGCGAATCTATTGTCCGATTATAATCAGAGAATGAGCCCCAACGGGTATCTGCCTTTGGTTAACAAACTCAGAACAGCTTTGCAGGATACTCGCCTGCATCCACCAAAGCCTGAATCTTGTCGACTACACTCTGACGGTCTTCGGGATAAGTCACACCGAACCACTTGCTGGTTGTGTCGAGCACTTCGCAGGTAGCAGTGCCATCGTTAATCAGCTTATCCACCATCAGCGGGATGAAGAATTCGCTCTTCAGGTTCTCCATGTTCTTCGGGTCGCTCAAGAAACTCTTGAAAAACTCTGCACTGTAAGCAAAGTAATCGGGAGTGAAACCCCAGAAGTTCATGCTGACCGGAGTCGTCTCGGGAGTGGCAGTCCATTCACCGTTATCATCGATGTATTTCACCTCACCGTCCATGCGCTGAATCTTGGTGCGTTCCACTACGGAAGTCAGCAGGTTGTTCGCATCCGTTCCGCACAATCCACGGGATACGGTACCGCTTTCGCTCAACGTGTTGCCGATGCGGAAGCCTACCATGGAATATACGTTTTTGGAGCCTTCGGGAAGGGCTGCAAGAAATTTACCCATTACCTGGAAGGAATCACGACCGTAGAAATCGTCGCAGTTGATAACAGCAAACGGTTCCTTTATTACATCGGCACCCATCATTACAGCATGGTTGGTTCCCCAAGGTTTGGTACGGCCTTCGGGGCAAGTGAAGCCTTCGGGAAGGTCATCAATGGACTGGAATACCAGTTCGCACGGAATATGGCCTTCGTATTTGGAAATAATCTTGTCGCGGAAATCCTGCTCAAAATCTTTACGGATAACAAACACAAGCTTGCCAAAGCCTGCATTGATGGCATCGTAAATAGAATAATCCATGATAGTTTCGCCATTCGGGCCCAGTCCGTCCAATTGTTTCAAGCCACCATAACGGCTGCCCATGCCGGCTGCCAATAAGAATAAAGTTGGTTTCATACTTAGTTATTATTTAAAAAGGTTAGTGTATCACAGTTGATAACGGTTGCAAATGTACAAAAATTTATGGCTGACAGAAGGGAGTTTTAGTTCATTCTTTACCACTATCCGTTCAAAAAGGTACATTTAGAACGGATAACCGATGGCAAAATGCAACGCCATGCTGTCCTTGAACTTGGGAATATTATAATACCCCGACTTCCCGGTATCATACGGATCATGCAGCCCGATACCCAAGTCCAGACGAAAAACAAGAAAGTCCAAATCGTAACGCAAGCCAAATCCCGTGCCTAAAGCAATCTGTTTCGGGAAATTCTTCAACGTAAATTCACCATCCGGGCGGTTTTCATCTTTACGCATCAGCCATACATTGCCGGCATCCAAGAATACCGCTCCATGCAAGTCGGCAATCATACGGAAGCGATACTCGATATTGGCTTCTATGCGAATATCACCCACGTGGTTGATATAGGTATATTTCCTATCCGTCTCGGGAGGATAGCCGCCCGGACCTATACTGCGTGCAGAAAAGGCGCGCACACTGTTGGCACCGCCGATATAGAACTGTTCCGTATAAGGTGCGGTCGTAGCGTTGCCATACGACCATATCACCCCTCCGGCAATACGCGAGGCTATCATCTGGTTCTTGTCTATCCGGTAATGGTACCTGAATTCCGAGTTCAGCTTCAAGAACTGTGCAAAAGGTACCCCGAAAAGCTTCTTTCCTTCCTCACTGAACGGCTTGCCGAAAATACGGTAGACGGCAGAAGTCAGGTTACCGGCCGACGCAACGGTGGTCTGCCACCAGATGGGGTTACGCTTGCCGCGCACGGAAGCGTTGTCATAAGTATAGGTGTACTCCATGGCAGGAATGAACTGGTCGCGCAAACTAACGTAGAGTGCCGGATTCTCGGCACGCAACGTATCGAAAGCGGCAGTAGGATTGCGCAGTACATTGAATGTCAACCGGAAAGGAGTTATACTGTGCCTGGAAGTCGATTTGGGCTGGAAGTCATAAGTGACATTACCGCCAAAAGCCAACAGCTTATAATACTTGGCACGGTTCATCTGGTCGGCATATAAACGGAAAGTCGTTGTAGCCGGGAAGTCATACTCACGGTCGCCCATCCTAGGAAACACCACGCGCGGAAAGATAAGCGAAGTGGAGATACCCAGTTCATAACTGTTCATCAAGGAAGAACTTGCCTTGCCCGTCTGCCATTCGTACGAACCGTTCAACTTCACATTCCAGCTTTCACCGCCACCGAAGACATTGTTCTTCGTCACCGTAAAAGCGGCACCCGGTCCCGTCTGGTTATTGCTCTTCATGGTGACATTAAAATCCAACTCCGCATCGTAGGGTTTATCGAGCGCGGCAATGACCCTCACATCCAATGTATCAGACACAAACGCCGTATCACGCGGTATATACTGCATCTCCGCATAACGGAAAATACCGACGCTTGCCAGACGCTCCTGAATACGGGTCTGACGGTACAAACTATACAAACTCTGCATAGAACGCTGGCGGGCAATACCTGCGCTGTCCTGTATCTGACGTTTCCGCCGATAACCTTGATAGTTCAACCAACGGTAAAGCATGTTGGGACGTACCGGAGGTTTGTTGTAGTAATGTATGGTCAAGCCTTTGTAATCCATGCTGTCATTGGGTTCCTGCCCCTGCTTTCCAAGAAGATAGACGGATTTACGCCCCACACGGAACTGCTTCTCGGCTACCTTTGGCATACCGGGAACGGGAATCAAGCGCATCTGGACATGCCCATTGGGAACCATCATGGTATCGGCCTGATAGGTTAGGTAGTCGGGACGGAAATAATAACAGCCCACATTACGCAGCAGGGTACTGATACGGGTACGCTCCCCATCCAAATCAGCCACATTGAATTGTTCTCCCGAACTGATAAGGGAACGTCGGCGTCCCAGCTCCATAATGCGAGTGGTACGCTCGCTGAAACCACGATAATATACCGTATCTATAAAGTAGGGGTTACGCATGTTCACCGTATATTGCAACTTTGCCTTCAGCGAGTCCTTCGGGTCGATAAATGTCTTGTAGCTGACGCTTCCGTTGAAATAGCCATAATCGCGCAACAAGTTAACCGCCGCCTTCTGGCGTATATCGGGATTCACCGTAGACATAAGCACCGGAGTGGCGGCAAATTTATTGAATATCCACTTTCCGAATCCCTTCTCATACTTCTGGAAACCATTGTAAATCCACAGTCCGAAAGGAAAGGGATAGCGGATAGTAGAGCTTCCCAGCAACGAATTGTTCGGTGCCGTAGCAAGGGCGGCTTCCACCTCTTCCATAGCAATCTCACCAACAGACGTTTCACTGCGGTTCAATACAATCATCGGCTTTTGGCCGGTATAGAGTATCTCCCCCTCGGGCAAGTGCTTCGTGGTGGAGCAACCTGCCAGAAATATCAATCCTGCAATATATAATATCAGTCGTTTCATATCACATTCCTACTTTTTCATATCGCTATTTTCAGCCTCCGGTTTTATCTTTTTCTTCCTGAAGATGAAGAGTTCACTCAATCGGTCCATCTTCCGGCGCAGCACAAGGCCGACACCCGTTTCGGTTATCTCACCGTCGAGTATGCTTTCGTAGTTTTTATTATGGAATACACGGACATATCGAGTACCCGACGCATCAAGACGGTATTCCAGCGATATATTGTCAATGAATGATTCCGCATCGTTCGTGGCATTGGCCCCGGTGGACACTTTTCCACCGATGACTATCTGTACGCGGTCGTTGAAGAAACGCTGGGAATAACGAAAACTGAAGTCTTTCTGCGTGTCACCCGTTTCAGCAGAGGTACGGTCTTCCACACCTACACTGATATTGGCCCCTTTTATACCTCCCGCCAAGGAGTTTATCTGGCTCTGAAGCACTGAGTTCAAGGCGGCTCCCATTGACAAACCTCCTCCTTTGGCACCACTGTTCAGGTAAATACCCGTGGCAAGCATGGCAATGGCCTGCTTGCTACGCTCTTCTGCACCCATTGCCTGCAGCTCATTCTCTACTGCGGCATCTTCGGGCGCCGAAATATCGAATATCAAATCGGGAGCGTCAAGCCTGTTCTTGATGGAAATGGAAACATCGAAGTTCACCATGCGCGAACCGTCCCCGTCACCATCGGCCACAGAAGCACGCATACGTTCCGTAGCCTTCAGGCTCAGCGTAGGATTCATAATATTCCCCCGCCAATCCACATAACTGCCGGGATTGAACTGGAACTCCTTCAACGGGATGATAGGCAGCGAATATTTCATGACGCCACCCGAAAGGGTATAGCGTCCGGTAAGGCTCATATCCCCTTGGGGAGTATACTGCATATTCAAATCACCGCCACCTTCCAGTTCGATGTATTTGCTACGGTCGGGACTCAAGTCGGCACGAAGACGGACAGCATCGTCAATATGGACGGACATATACATTTCCAATCCTCCCAAAGACATGGCAGGAACCTCATCTGCTTTTACCGACGTCGTATCGGTGAACGAGGTAAAGGTAACCAGCCCACTGAGACGGTCTTCCACCGTTAAAGGGGAATCGGTCAACACGTAGGTTACGTTGGTATTGCCCAGCAAATTCATGTTTCCACGCATCGTGAGCCCGTCAAGCGGCCCCTTCACCGTGGCATGCAAGTCGACGAACACCTTTCCATACACCAGACTTTCGCGGGTACGCGGTGCATCCAGCAACGTATAGTTCTCTGCCAGCAGATTGAGGTTGGCAGTAGGACGCTCCATATTCCGGAAATCAACCTTACCGTCAATCGTAAACGGATTCTTGCTGGTGGTATAAATGGCAAACTTATCAAATATCAACTGATTGTCCTTTATCTGTACCGGACGGTTGTCGAACCAGTAACGTGCTCCCGCCTGGCGTGCATAGACAGACACACTGTCCAAAACAATATCACCATACATTTGAGGCTTGTCCAGCGAACCATAAATATAAAGCCCTCCATCAATATCTCCGGTAAAGGCCACCGTTTGGTCAGGGATGAATGCATTGGCCATCTTCAATGGAAAATGCTCGAAACGGGTGGACACTTCCAGGGTATCCTTTCCGTTCTTCTGCGTCAAGATACCGTCGGCGGTCATCACTTCTTCATTATCATATGTAAAATAGGTATTCAGATAGTGCGTATTCTTGTCGCCCGGCAACCAGGTAGCCCCCAGGCCGATGTCTCCAACCGGTTGGCGTTCGTAGGTCAGTTTCTCTACATTGGCTTCGGCAGACACCTGCAGGGAAGTGGCAGTCTGTATATAATTTGCTTCGGCAGAGAACAATCCCGTAAGCCGGGGCATATAAGGAAGTACCTCCGTAAGTTCATCCAGGCGCAATCGGCTCAGTTCTACGTTTATATTCTGCAAGGAAAGGGTATCATTCTTGTCGGATTGCATACGGAAACACAGACCATCGTCGCTGTCCATATCAATATTGGCATAGACGCGCATATTCTTATGCAGATAAATCCAGTTACTATTGTCCGCAAAGTGGAATTTACGGAAAGCGATAATCGGCTCGGCAGGAATAAGGTTCAGCAGCACACCATTACCGCGACCGTGTCCTTCGGTCAACGGACGGGCATTAATACCGAATAGAACACCGGTCTGCCCTTTTCCATTCACATAATCCACAGTCAGTTCCGCATCTTCATTACGGACTTCACCCGTCAGTGTGCTACGGAACACAAACTGCGGGTTCTTGGGACCGTTTATGACACCACCTTGCAACTTCATGCGGGCAGTATCCTGCTTCACTGTAAAAAATATCGTATCGAGCTGCAAGGAGTCCATGCGCAATCCGTGAACAGCTGTACGTCCATTGATGCCGACTTGCGGAGTAAATCCGAAGCTCAGTTTGAAATCATTATAGGAAATACCCTTTGCAGCCAGGAAATAGCTGACGGGATTCTGGTTACCGGCTTCCAGATGCATGCCCGCTGAAGGAAGGACTTGGCGCAAAGCGGCATGGTCCAAACGCCGTTCATCAATCTGCTTTGTCAGGATAGAGACAAATTTATCCGACTGTTCCATCAACTTCTTCAACGTGCTGTGAGCGCGGAAACGCAGATTCAAGTCACCGGCATCAAGCCTCAACTTGAGAGAATCATGACGTGCCTCCGCTCCCATTGTAAAGGCAAACGGGTGTTGCAATGGTCGGGGCACCAAACCCAGCTTATGCAGATTCACCTCTTCCACATTTAAATCCAAAGCGCCATCCAGATAGTTGCGGTCAAGACGCATATCCGCATTTCCCTGCATCTTGAGAAGGACATTATCGCTGGCAAGACGGACGGTAGCAACGGATGACTTGAGTCCGGCATGCACATCTACACCGGAAATGTCCCAATGGCCATACTGTAGTTTTTCCAAGGAGGCATTCAAAGCGGCCACAGTTTTTCGTGATGCCACATCCACCCCTTGCCCCTTAGCGGACATCTTTGCCGTAAGAGTATAGATAGAGTCCTTGGGCAGGAAGTGATGCACCTGCAAGTTGTTGATGGCAAGGTCGGCATGGTAGGCTTCCGTAGCAAGATTATAGGCGGCGTCCAAATTCAAGGCGCCTTCCTTCTCCTTCAGTTTCAGGGCGGCAGTGCACTGCGCCCCCTCCATACCGAGACGTGCCGCAAGGTGCATACTGTCCGGCACAATGATGGAGCCATCGGGAGCAATGTCAGCTAGTCCGGTCAGGAAGTTCAAGTTCTGCGTATGCATTTCGAAGTCCATGCTTCCATTACGTTTCACACTGTCGGTCAAGCTCCAGAATTCTCCTCCCCCACTCAACGAAAAGGCTCCGGGCAGCTCAGCCGTAAAACGGGAAATCTGCATCTGCTTCAGGTTTCCTTCCGTACCGGCATGAATCACCAACGGACGGAACGGATAGGCTTCCTTGAAAGCTTCCGGCAAGCCACCGGCAAAAAGCAGTACATCCTGTTTGCCGATACGGGCATTGAAACGGGCTGTCAGACGGCCGGTGGTAGGTATATTTATCAGTTCCCAGTAAGTCTGTGCCGTAAGGTTCATCTCACTATGAGGTGTCAGCAACTTCAAAGAAGGGATACGGATAACGGTAGAATCGGCAAACAACCGCCCGGTCAGGGAAGTTACACTCAAACCGGAACGCTCATACATGGAAAATTCCCGGATAACGGCATTCATATCTCTGCCGTAGTACATCACAGAATCAATGCCCAGGCGAATGTCGCGAAGAGCAATGTGCGAGGGGTCGAAGCCTATCGCACTCCCCGGGCCACCGGTATCATAATTGACAGAAGTTCCAGTCAGCAGGAATTTTCTCCAGCCATAGAACTGGTGTTTCAGGTCGGCAGCAGCGTCCGCAATCTCAGCATCTCCTATATGGGCTTTCAGCCCCATGGAGTCCAATGGCATCTGTAAATCGACCGAGACGTTCTTCAACTTCAGAGTATGGAGTGTGACTTTCCAGTTTAACGCAGTGTCAGTAGTGTCTTTGGGAGTCTCAGTGGTATCTGCAAGCATCACCTGCACATGGGTATCGCTCAATTCTATATTATTGAGGATGGCATCTTCTTTTGTAAGGTCTATGCCATGGCTTTCGAAAAAGAAATGCCCCAGTACTCCTTTGATACACATACCTTCCATTAAATTGGAGGAGTTGACAGCAACTTGTTTCAAGGTAATGTCATCCACCTCCACTTTCCCTTTGAGTAAAGGCCATGCCTGTACCCGTACGTTCAAACTTCCAAGATTCAGCAAGGTATCGGGATGCTGCACATCAACAGCACTGTCGGCAGGCTGTACCACCAATACACCGCGGACCAACAAATTCAAAGGAAAGCGAAGGTCAATCCGCTCCACGGATATGTCCATACCCGTAGCACCTGATGCAATTGCCGTAGCCTGCTTCCGTATCAAATTCTGTACGGGAGGCACATAAAGCAATATCATCAATATTATAAACAGTATAATAGGAGTAAGCAACACCCACAGTGCTGTTCTCAACCATTTTCTTCTCATCGGAACGTCAATCTTTCATCGTATTTAAAAGTCCTACAAAGTAAACAATTTCTTTCGACATTTGGTTCCCGACAGAGAAAAATCACGTATTCTTCTCTGTTCCCCCATTACGGAAAAGCTGTTGCCTGAGTAATGACATCCTCTATCAAAACGAGGGCGGCAAGGGCGTGTTCTTTCAACTCTCCGGTAAAAGGCACTCCATGAGAAGTTTCCAACAGTTTCAGCAATGCAACCAGTTCCGCTGCTCCAATTAAAGTAAAGAGGGGAATCATTTTGTGGGAGACAGCAGCCATCTCGTCCACATCCTCATTCTCCACAGCCTTCTGCAAACGCTCCGCATTGAGGCGGGTTTCAGCCACAAAACTTTCCAGAATGGACTTTGCCGCCTCGGGGTCATCGACCGAAAAAGCAGTGAGCGAAGAGAATTTATACCCCGGGCAAGCCGAAGTTTCCGAAACTTCCATAACCTCCATCCCTTTGTCCTCCATATTCAATTCATGTAGCAATTCACTGACGGTAAACGGCTTATGCAGGCATCCGGCAAATCCATGCACCGTAAATTCCTCACGCTGCATGTCACTGCGGGCAGTGACAGCAATCACCGGAACAGACTGTGCCTGCGGTATGTTCGAAGCACGAAGCAGTTTCAGTAAATCAAAACCATTAATAGCAGGCATCTGCACATCAGTAAGCAGAACATCAAAGGTTGCAGTGCGCAAGGCATCCAGCAGTTCATCCAGTTGTAAACAAGAGACAGAATTTATACCACTCTGCTGAAGCATGGCGGCAGTAAGGGTAAGCTGAATACGGTCATCATCGATAAGGAGGACATTCTTCAGTGAAGAATGAGGAACGGGGAATGAAGAATTGCCATTCGGCGTGGCAGCACATCCCGATTCTTCATCCTTCATTCTCCGTCCTTCACTCCTTACGGGATAGATAGGAATATATATGGTGAAAGTGCTTCCCTTGCCTGGCACACTGTCTACATCAATCGTGCCTTCAAGCAACTGTACCAGCATACGGACAATGGAAAGTCCAAGTCCAAACCCCTCTTTACCCTGAGCACCCGGTAAGCGGGTAAACTCCTGGAAGATACGTTCCCGGTCGGCAGGTTCCATACCTTTACCGGTATCAGCAATGGCAACTACCAGTCGACGGTCCTCGTAACGGGCAGTCATGGTAACACTGCCTTGGTCCGTAAACTTCACGGCATTGGACAGCAAATTGTTGATAATCTGGCGCAGACGCAAGGGGTCGCAAATATAGGTACCGCCCAGCTCCGGGGCAATGTCGCAATGAAGCGCCAGTCCTTTGGCAGCCGTAAGTGGTTCAAAACTGACGTGTATCTCTTCAAGCAGGCGGGAAGGATGAAAGGTGACCCGGTTGATTTCGGCCTTGTTCAAATCAAGACGATGGAAGTCGAGCAAATCAACGACCAGCTTCAGCAGATGTTCCGATGAGGTTTTCATATTGTCCAGATAGAACCGCTGACGCTCATCCACCGTCAGACGGGAAAGCAAGTCGGCATAGCCCATAATAGAACCGAGCGGGGCTTTGAAATCATGGGTAATGGCAAGCATCAGTTTTTCACGGACAGCGAGTAAATCCTCGGCACGACGACGGGCCTCTTCCAACTCACGACGGTAACGGTTGCTTCGGGTTATGTCGCGGCCGATGATAATAAGAAAAAAAGCGGAAAGCAACACCGCACCTACGGCAATGCCACTGATAATCTTGGCCGAACGGCGTCGGACCGCTTGTTGATACTCGGCTTCCGTCCGTGCACGCAGCAGAGTTTCCGTCTCGTAATCTTTCAGCAAGCTGTCAATACGAGCGGTCAGCATATGGTCCAAGCGTTGCAGATAGCGTTTACGTCGCTGTATAACAGTGTTTACAGCTTTTTTCTGCTGGGCCACGGCACGCAGTTTCTCATGCAAAGAATCGGCCGGATTATAGGGTTCAATCACCGTATCCGTTGCAAATTCAAGGGAGGTCTTTACCTGGATAGCCGTATCTTTCTTTGGGGGGACAAACACTTCACCCAAACGACGGAAAAACCCCTTCTTCCGAGGGCGTGTCACGACGGTATCCCGATGTGTAATGATACGGTGCTGCACACGCTGCTGGGTCACTACCGAGTCCTGCTGGGCAATTATCTGCTCAATGTCACTGGTGGATACCATGCTGTCATTCGCCTCACTCAGCGTGCGCAGCATTTTTATCGTATTGGTATCCTTCTCGCGTATCAAAGCAAGCACGCTGTCTGTCCATTGTACATCGCGGTCATCAGTAAGAATAAGGTTCTCCATTTCCCGGTGTACGAAAAACAAGGAAAAAAACAATACCGCCAGCAACAAAGTGTAGCCTACGGCAATCTTTACTTTGGAGACATTATTCATACTATCAAATCCTTTCCCTGGTCTGTTTACGGAACCTCAACCACAGCATCACTCCCGCACTGGTCAGTCCGAACGGGAAAGCCATCCAGACTCCCGTCAGCCCCCAACCGAAAACGAAACCGCAAAGGTACCCTACGGGCAAAGATATAATAAAATAGGATATAAATGCAATAATCATCATCGGTTTCACATCCGAGATGCCGCGCAGGGCATTGGCAAAGTTAATCTGCAACCCATCGCCGAACTGGTAAATCAAGAACGGGAAGAAGAGAGCGGCAACCATGCCGGACACTTCCGCATTGTCCGTAAACCATCCCCCTACCTGACCGCGAAGCGCAAAGACGATACCCAGCAACACCACCTCCATACACAGGATGATGTGAAGGCCGGCATACGCCGAGCGGCGCACATTCTGCCCGTCTCCCTGCCCCTTGAAGTTGCTGACACGCACGGCAACCGCAGCGCCCATGCCATAATACATCATGAAGGTGAACTGAGAGATAGTAAGCATTATCTGATGCGATGCTAGGGCAAGTGTCCCCAGCCAGCCCACCATGACGACGCTCAGACTGAAGGAAGCGGTCTCCATACCCATCTGCATACCCACGGGCCAGCCCAGTGCATTGAGCTTCCTGAACATCGGCATCGACCACCCCAGCCGCATGAAGCCGAGCCTGTAACGGATAAACCGGCGGCCGCGAAGCACAATCGCCGCAAAGACCACCACCATCACAATGCGGGAGAACAAAGTGCTGATACCCGCACCAAGCAGTCCCATCTCCGGAAAGCCCAGCTTTCCATTGATAAGTATATAGTTTCCTACGATGTTAAGCGCATTCCCTCCGAGCAGAATCCACATGGCCGTCTTGGTATCGGTGATGCCGTCCGTAAACTGTTTGAAACCGTTGAACAGCATGACAAAGACCAGTGAAGCAAGCAACACCAGATAGTAAGGCTTGATTAGAGGCAACAATTCTCCGGGCTGTCCCAGCCGCTCCACATTGAAATAGAGAACAGCCATGACAAGAGTCAGCAACAAAGCCACCAGCACATTGGCAACCAGGCTACACCGCAACGCCTGCCCTGCCTCGGCAAAGCGGCGGTTACCGTAGAAGCCCCCTACAACCGGTGTCAGCCCGTAGCTGAAGCCCGTACTGAAAATAATGCAAAGAGTAAACAGATTGTTTACGAAAGAAGCGGCACCCAGTTCCTCCGTGCTGTGATGCCCAATCATCAGCGTATCGGCAAAACCAAGCACAATGACTCCCAACTGCCCCACCACAATGGGTAGCCCCAGGAGAAGCAATGCTTTATAGTGCTGCTTATACGTATCAAATAATTTTTTCATACTAAAGGTTTTCTTTTTGGTAATAAAGCACAATCCCGTTTTCATCGCGGAAGGTCTGTTGGGCGACCCTATGAAGCTGTTCTGCCGTCACAGAGCGGTAATTGTCCACTTCACGGTCTATGTCTTCCGCCTGCCCGGTCAGTTCAAACCAGGCAAGATTCGTGGCAACATTCAGATAATTGATGTTGCCGAATATCTGTGTAGACTCAAACTTGTTCTTTACTTTCTCCAATTCCTGCTCTCCAACAAACCCGGATTTCAACTCTTCCAACTCTTTCCGGACAGCAGCCTCGGCTTGTTCCAAAGATACGCCTGCAGATGGTTTTCCACTGATATGCAGCAGGCCGGCATCCCGTGTACCGGAGATATAGGCATCGAGACTGGAAAAGAACTTCTGCTCCTGCACCAGCCTGCGGGTCAAGCGACTGGAACGTCCATTGCTCAGAATATCCGACAGAATATCGAAGGCATAATAATCGGCATCCTCACGGCTACACATGTGATAAGCCATGAACAAAGCATCCAGAGGAACATTCCGTTCCACCGTCTGCCGGCGTTCTGCCGTCTGTACAACTTCTTGCGGTAATTGCCTTACGGGCACATTCCTACGGGGAATGGGAGCAAACCATTTTTCTGTCAGCCTAACCGTTTCTTCCCACGAAATATTTCCGGTAACGGCCAGCACTGCATTATTAGGTGCATAAAAACGAAAAAAGAATTCCTTTACCTCATCCAGCGTGGCATTGGCAATGTGAGAGAGGTCTTTCCCGATAGTAGGCCAGCGATAAGGATGCGTTTGATAAGCCAAAGGACGAAGCAGATGTCCCACATCACCATACGGCTGGTTCAAGCAACGTTGTTTAAATTCCTCCATCACCACCGCACGCTGCACTTCAAGACTTTGCTCACTGAATGCCAGTTCCAGCATGCGGTCGGACTCCAGCCAGAAGCCGATTTCCACATTCGATTTTGGAACCGTCAGGTAGTAATTGGTAATATCATTATTGGTCCATGCATTATTCTCCCCGCCTGCCAATTGCAAAGGAGCGTCATAATCAGGAATATGCACCGAACCTCCGAACATCAGATGCTCGAACAGATGGGCAAAACCCGTATGCTCGGGATGTTCGTCACGGGCACCCACATCATAAACAATATTCAAGGCAACCATCTGCGTGCTGGTGTCCTCATTGTGCACCAACCGCAGACCGTTGTCAAATATCTTTTTGTTTATCTTCATAAAATGGAATGACAGAATCTATCATCAATCTATCACTGTCACTTTTTTAATAACCACATCCTCTTCGGGCCGGTCGTTACGGTCAGTCTTGACCTTCTGTATTTTATCAACAATATCCATACCTTCCAGCACTTCACCGAACACGGTATATGCACCGTCCAAATGCGGAGTACCGCCCACGGTAGTATAAGCCTTCACCTGCTCGGGGGTAAACTTGAACTCCGGTTCCTTGGCAACCTGAGCCTCTGCCTGCGCAATCAAGGAATCTTGCAAATCCATCAGACCGTCCTGGTCATTATTCTTACGCATCTTGTAGATTTCCTTCATATGCTTCTGCGCCAACGCGTTGAAAGCATTGTTCAGGCGCATCTGATTCATCTGCTGTTCCATCCCCAGCAAGGTAGAGTCATTATACACTTTTCCGGTCACAATGTAGAACTGGCAGCCGGATGATGCCTTGTCGGGGTTCACCTCATCACCCTGGCGTGCAGCCGACAAAGCACCTTTTTTGTGAAAATACTTCGGATAAACAAATTCGGCAGGAACGGTATAACCCACGTCGCCTGCCCCCAGCATCTTGCCTTTCGGAGCCTTCTTCGATTCCGGGTCACCTGCTTGTATCATAAAGTCCTTGATGACACGGTGGAACAGCGTACCTTCATACGTGCCGTCTTCCACCAGCTTGATAAAGTTATCACGGTGTTTCGGGGTTTCATTATACAGTTTCACGGTGATGTCACCCGCACTTGTTTCAATCTTCAGCTTCGTTTCTTTTTCCATATCTTCCTCTTTCTTTTGTCCCGGCTTGCAAGCAGCCAGACCGCAAACCAGTATAGTTAATAATACAATAAGATTTCTTTTCATTTTGTTTTTTATTTAATTTAAGTTTGCAAATATACTAAAATCAGACAAAAGCACTTACCTTTGCCTACATAAAAGAGATAAAAGGCTAAAGCAATGACATCCATATTAATTGTAGAAGATGATATTACTTACGGCATGATGCTAAAAACATGGCTCGGCAAAAAAGGTTTCCAAGTAACCTCCGCCAGCAGCATTGCCCGTGCTCAAAAACATATTGAGTCGGAAACCGTAGACTTGATATTGTCTGATCTGCGCCTGCCCGACAAGGATGGCATTGACTTATTGAAATGGCTGGGCGAACACGGCCTGCAAATACCGCTTATCATCATGACGGGATACGCTGACATACAGTCGGCCGTCCAAGCCATGAAACTGGGAGCCTGCGATTACATTGCCAAGCCTGTGAACCCGGACGAATTACTGAAAAAAATAGGCGAAGCCTTGAATGCATCATCCTCCGCTTTGAAACAGATGATGCATTCGTCCCGAACAGATGATGCGTTTACCCCAAACAGACCATCCGTTTCACCCAAACAGACGATGCATTCCGACAAGATGAAAAATCAGCCTCTGAAGGGTGCAGAAGGCTCATTGTCCTCCTCCGACTTCCTCGAGGGAGAGAGCGACGCAGCCAAACAACTCTACAATTATGTGAAACTGGTTTCACCTACCAATATGTCTGTACTCATCAATGGTGCCAGCGGAACGGGCAAAGAATACGTAGCCCACCGCATCCACCAGCTCAGCAAGCGTGCCGACCGGCCGTTTGTAGCCATCGATTGCGGTTCTATTCCCAAAGAATTGGCCGCTTCGGAGTTCTTCGGGCACATAAAGGGTGCCTTTACCGGCGCACTGACCGACAAAACGGGCGCTTTCGTCGAAGCCAACGGCGGTACCATCTTCCTGGATGAGATAGGCAATCTGAGCTATGAAGTGCAAATACAGTTGCTGCGTGCTTTGCAAGAGCGCAAGATACGTCCGGTAGGTTCAAACAAAGAGATAAGCGTGGATGTACGTCTGGTATCCGCCACCAACGAAAATCTGGAGCAAGCCATTGAAAAAGGGGCGTTCCGTGAAGATTTATATCACCGTATCAATGAATTCACCCTACGCATGCCGCAACTCAAAGACCGCCGTGAAGACATCCTGCTCTTTGCCAATTTCTTTCTGGACCAGGCCAACCGCGAAATGGACAAGCAACTGACCGGCTTTGATGACAAGGCATCCCGCGCCCTATTGGAATATCCCTGGCCCGGCAATCTACGCCAAATGAAGAATATGGTACGCCGTGCAACCTTGCTGGCACAAGGCAAATTCATTACTATCAACGAACTGAATGAACTGAAAGAACCCGCACCGGCCATCATCGGTATCCCTCTCCGCAATGAGGAGGCAGAGAAGCATCAAATCATCGAAGCCTTGCGGCAGACGGGAAACAACAAGAGCCGCGCTGCACAACTGTTGGGCATTGACCGCAAAACGCTGTACAACAAGTTGAAGCTTTATAACATATCCGACAGTTAATCTTTTTATTTCAATACAGAAAGCACAAGTATGCTAAAAAAACTACTATACGAAAACACCTTCAACCAGATTTTCACACAACACTATACACGCTTATATTTATACGCCTATCATCTGACCAACGATGCGGAAGCAAGCCGTGACATTGTAAGTGACGTATTTGCCAAATTGTGGGAAGACATCAAGCATATCAAGCAGGAAAATGTATCTGGTTATCTCACCACAACGGTACGTAACCGGTGCATAGACCATTTCCGTCATCAACAAGTAGAGATACAATACACCAAGGAATATTTTGCAGAAGTCGATACATTCTATACAGACTATACAGAAGCTATGAGGCAAGACATCCTGATAAGTAAAATGCTGGATAAACTACCTGCTATGACACGACATATTCTGGAGGAATGCTATTTAGCCAGAAAGACTTACCAGCAAGTGGCAGACGAGATGAATATCAGCCCCAACACGGTGAAGAAACACATCTCCAAGTCTTTAAAAATGCTAAAAGAGTTATTCGGCAGTGAAAAAGACTTGCCGAACGGACCGGATTTCACTACTGAAACGTATATAATATAAATATTCATCATGGAAGAGCATTCACTACATACCAACAATCAACCACTTCCGACGGAAAGTGAAAAGATGACAACAAAAGAGGAAGTTGCCCTACGACATCATTTCCTCTTGACGAACACGAAGCAACCGGATGTGGAGGCAGAATTGAAGCGTTTCAAACAAAAGCAGCAACGCCTATCAACCAGACAACTGATAATAGTCAGCAATGCAATAACAGCTGCCGTATTACTTGGATGCATATGGTTATTCCAAGTTCTTTCTGGCCCGAATAATTCAAAAGAGAAGGAATTACCAGAAACAATCTTTCTGGCCGATAACAGCTTGACAGAAATTACATTGCAGAACCAAGAAGGAAACCACATAGAACTCAATCAGCAGACATCTGCAGATGAATTGTCCGGCATATTCGGTGCACAAAATGACGAACAAGGCAGGCTGGACTACCGAAACAACATCCGGCAAGAGGTTTCTATGCAAACAGTCAGTACTCCACGCAAGAAGGAATTCAAACTGACCTTATCAGACGGGACTGAGGTCTGGCTCAATGCTGAAAGCCAGCTATCTTATCCTTCCCGTTTCAAAGGAAACGAAAGAATAGTCCATCTGCAAGGAGAAGCCTATTTCAAGGTAGCACACGACAAGCAACACCCTTTCATTGTCTACACAGAGAATCTGCACACACAGGTACTCGGTACAGAATTCAACATCCGCAATTATCCCTCAAGCGAGGCTCTAGTCACGCTCATCAATGGCCAAGTAAAGGTTAAAAATCGCCAGAATAACCTAAGTAAGCTACTTGCTCCGGGAGAGCAAGCTTGTCTGAACAAAGAAGGAGACTTCTCCATCAGCCATATTGATGCGGATGAATATGTGGAATGGAAAGATGGCTACTTCTATTTCGACAACAAGCCCTTGGTAGAAATTATGCGTGACCTAGGAAGATGGTACAATGTAGACATCATCTTTATCCACCCTTCAGACAAGAACATCCGCCTGCACTTCCTTGCCAAACGCCATGAAACATTAGAGCAAGCCATTACTTTGTTGAACAGCTTGAATAAGGTAAAAGCAAGTGTGAAAGAAAATAAAGTTATCATTGAATAATCGGCTCTGACACCCATTATTCCTTTTATTTTTTACTTTTTCTTAAAAAAGCATACCCGTTTTTTGATTTCAATCGTACTTTATATATAGCCGGGTCCCAAACAGCTAAATGAATCATAAAGTATAATTTTAAAATCAAAAGTGCAATGAGAAAAAGATTTTTGTTTCTATTTGTCTTGTTATTGTCGCTGGCAATTTCACAAGCGACCGCACAAGAGAGACAAAAAGAAACCATTCAGCTCACTTTCGACAACGAAGAATGGTCGGACGCATTGAAAAAGGTAGGCAAAGCCTTTGGGTACAAAATCCTATTTACCTACGACGATGTCAAAAACCGCAAGGCAACTTGCTCCATCAAGACTACCTCAGTAGGAGAAGCTATCAAAGCAATCATTGGCAATGAACCGTTCACGTATACACAAAACGGGAATTTTATCAGCATCATTTCCACTGATAACAAAAAAGACAAGCAAACGCGTACGGTCACGGGGCGGGTCACAGATGAGAACAGCCAACCATTACCCGGTGTGGCCGTAAGTACCCCCGACAACACAACAGGAGTCATCACAAACATAGACGGCTACTTCAAACTTCAGTTGCCAGCCGGAGCAACCTCTATCAACCTTACCTATGTAGGTATGCAGCCATTAATGGTTAAGGCCTCCGAGCAGTTCATGAATCTGGTGATGCACGAAGATGCCCAAGAACTGCAAGAAGTGGTTGTTACTGGCATGCAGAAAATGGACAAACGTCTATTTACCGGCGCTTCCACCCGTTTGAAAAGCGAAGAGATGAAATTAAGCGGCTTGCCTGACATCAGCCGTTCGCTTGAGGGCAGGGCAGCCGGTGTATCTGTACAGAATGTATCCGGCACATTCGGTACAGCTCCTAAAATCCGCGTACGCGGTGCCACCTCCATATATGGTAACAGCAAGCCACTCTGGGTAGTGGACGGTGTGATTATGGAAGATGTGACAGAAGTCAGCGCCGACGATCTCTCATCAGGAGATGCAGAAACACTAATCAGCTCAGCCATTGCAGGATTGAATTCCGATGATATTGAAAGCTTTCAGATTCTGAAAGACGGTTCAGCAACCTCCATTTACGGAGCACGAGCCATGGCCGGTGTGATTGTTGTCACTACCAAGAAAGGTATGGCCGGAAAGAGCAGAATCAGTTATACCGGTGAATTCTCCCTCCGCTTGATTCCAAGTTATTCCGAGTTCAACATCATGAATTCACAAGAACAGATGGGTGTCTACAAGGAAATGAGGCAAAAAGGCTGGCTGAATTTCGCCGAAACCTACCGTGCCTCCCAAAGCGGCGTCTATGGTAAAATGTACCAGCTCCAGAATAGCTACGACCCGATAACCGGTACCTTTGCATTGGCCAATACTCCCGCCGCAGAAAATGAATACCTACGCTCCGCAGAATACCGGAATACAAACTGGTTCGACGAGCTCTTTAACAGCAACATCACACAAAATCATTCGGTCAGCGTTTCAACCGGTACAGACAAGGTCTCGTTCTATGCTTCATTGAGTGTCATGAACGACCCGGGATGGTACCAACAAAGCAAAGTAAACCGTTATACCGCTAATGTAAACACAACTTACACTATTTCCCAACAACTGAGTTTGAATCTGATATCCTCAGCTTCCTACCGTAAGCAGAAAGCCCCTGGCACATTAAGTCAGAGTATAGACCCTGTGTCCGGTGAAGTAAGACGCGATTTTGACATCAACCCTTACTCCTATTCCATGAATACATCGCGTACACTGGATGCACACACCTTCTATACCCGTAACTATGCAGATTTCAACATCCGGCACGAATTGGATAATAATTACATGAACCTGGATGTGGTAGACCTTAAATTCCAAGGCGAACTGAAATGGAAACCCATAAAGGGACTGGAACTCGGAGTGTTAGGAGCCGCCAAATTTTCAGAAACCGGCAATGAACATATCATAAAGGATGACGCCAATCAAGCTATGGCTTACCGGGCTATGGACGATGCTACCATTCGTGACAACAATCCGTTCCTATACGACGACCCGGATTATGATTATGACTTACCTATCTCTGTTTTGCCACAAGGAGGTATATACCAAAAAACCACCTACAAAATGCTAAGTTATGACTTCCGGGCTACAGCGAACTACAATACCAACTTCGGTGAAGATCATATCATTAATTTATTTGCCGGTACTGAGGCCAATTCCATTGACCGCAACAAGACCTACTTTAATGGATGGGGTATGCAATATTCCATGGGAGAAATTCCTTTCTACGTCTACCAGTTCTTCAAAAAAAGCATTGAAGATGGTGCAGACTATTATTCACTTGCCAATACAGCCAGCCGTTCAACTGCTTTCTTCGGGAATGCCACTTACTCCTATAAAGGGAAATATACTGTAAATGGAACCATCCGATACGAGGGGACCAACCGTCTGGGAAAAAGCCGGACTGCCCGTTGGTTACCTACCTGGAATATATCCGGTGCCTATAATGTACACGAAGAGACCTTTTGGGAATCACTGCGCAACTCCATCTCCCACCTTTCCCTCAAAGCTTCCTATTCGTTGACCGGTGACCCGGGCCCATCATCAGTCAGCAATTCTCTGATTGAAATTAACAGTTACAAACCTTACCGACCAGGAACAAATATCCAGGAAAGCGGACTCCAGATACTGAACCTGGCCAACGACGAACTGACCTACGAAAAGAAGCATGAACTGAATATCGGTATGGAAGTCGGTTTTTTAGATAACCGAATCAACTTGGCTGCAGACTGGTATAAACGTAACAACTATGACTTAATAGGAATTATCCAAACAGAAGGTGTGGGTGGACAAATCAGCAAATTTGCCAATGTGGCCAGCATGAAATCACATGGTGTAGAATTCACCCTTTCTACCCGCAACATCAAGACGCGTGATTTCTCCTGGAACACAAATTTCATCTTCTCGCATGCCAAAAACGAAGTCACCAAACTCGATTCCGAAACAGAGGTCATGTCCGTAGTATCCGGCAGCGGATTTGCCTTGAAAGGATATCCGGTGAGAAGTCTGTTTTCCTACACTTTCCAAGGACTGAACCCAGATGGTCTACCTACATTTATCGACCAAGACGGTAATTTGACTTGTAACGGAGAAGATATTAATTTTCAAAGTCAAAATCTGGAACATCTGGTATACGAAGGACCTACAGACCCTACCATAACCGGAAGTTTCGGCAATATATTCAGCTACAAAGGTTTCAAGTTGAATGTCTTCATGACCTACTCCATGGGAAATGTTATCCGTCTTGATCCGGTATTCAGCAGCTCCTATTCCGACTTGGATGCCATGCCAAAAGAGTTCAAAAACCGCTGGATTGCCGCCGGAAACGAAACCGTGACCCAAGTTCCGGTTATTGTATCCAATGGCCAGAACACCAATGATCGCTATTTGAAAGTACTCTATAACGCCTACAACTATTCCACAGCGCGTGTAGCCAAAGGAGACTTTATCCGCATGAAAGAAATATCGTTCTCCTATGACTTTCCCAAAAGATGGACCAGTAAAATAGGAATAAGCGACCTTTCCATGAAATTGCAAGGAACCAACCTTTTCCTGATTTATGCAGATGACAAACTGAATGGACAAGACCCGGAATTCTTCCGCACTGGTGGTGTATCCGCTCCCGTACCCAAACAGTTTACACTGACACTGAAATTCGGTATTTAATTTTTAATGAAAAACTTTATCAGAATACTAGGCATGAAAAAGAAACATATCATACTTTATACAGCAGCAGCCATCTGTACCGCCCTATGTACTTCCTGCAGCGACTATCTGGACAAAATGCCGGACAACCGGGCAACCGTTGACACCGAAGAGAAAATTACCAGCCTATTGGTATCGGCATATCCCAACAGCCATTATGCACTGATAGCCGAAATGTCTTCGGACAACACAGATAAAAACGGACTTTCCTCCTATACCGCCATCAACAAATTACAAGAACAGGCAGCTCTATGGGAAGACATCACCGAAAAGGAGATGGATAGTCCATATGACCTATGGAATGACTGCTACAAGGCTATAGCGTCTGCCAACCTTGCACTGCAAGCCATTGAAGAAATGGGAACTCCCTCATCCTTACTCCCACAAAAAGGAGAAGCACTAATGTGCCGTGCCTATGCTCATTGGGTACTTACCAATATTTTTTGCCTGAATTATAACTCTCAAAGCAGCACTACCGATCTTGGCATTCCTTACATGACGGAATCAGAAAGTGCTGTATCTCCCCACTACAGCCGCGGCACAGTAGCGGAAGACTATCAAAGAATGGCAGATGATATAGAAGAGGCACTGCCCCTAATGAATGATGAACATCTCTCCGTTCCCAAATACCACTTCAACCGCAAAGCTGCTTATGCCTTTGCTGCACGCTTCTATTTGTTCTACGTTCAAAAAGACAAATCAAACTATGACAAAGTAATTCAATATACCGGTGAAGTTTTAGGCAATACCCCTGCAGAAGTATTGCGTGACTGGGCTACCATAGGCGCTAAAGAAAGTAACAACTCCGTACGTGCCAAAGCCTATGCAGACGTCAAGGATAGGGCCAACCTCCTGCTTTATTCCACCTTTTCGGTATGGGCGCGTACCTATGGGCCCTATAAAACCGGTTCACGCTACACGCACAATGTAACCATTGCCTCTTCTGAATCGTGCGCCGACACCCCCTGGGGAAACCGCGAAGAATTCTATTTCCGAATCCCGTCTTATCCGGCTATACCCAAAGTGATTATGGCTAAAATGGCCGAATACATGGAACTTACGGACATGACTAACGGAATCGGTTATCTTCATGTCATGTATCCGGCACTTACCACTGATGAAATCTTGCTGACACGTGCCGAAGCCTATGCCATGAAGGGAGAATATGACAAGGCACTGGCAGATCTCAACATTTGGGGAAAGGCTTTCTATGAATCCACCTCTGACGTTACAGTAGAAGACATCAATACCTTTTACGGTACTCCGGTATACGACTCCAAAGGTAAACTTATTTCGGGTATGGAATACTATACTTCGAAAGTTGCCACTCCCAAAAAACGACTTCATCCCGACTTTACTGTGGCAGCGGGTACGCAAGAGAATTTCATCCATGCCATTCTGCATGCACGCCGTATCCTACTGCTGCACGAAGGCAAACGTTGGTTTGACATCAAGCGCTACGGCATTGAAATCTACCGCCGTACCGTATTGGGCAGTCAAATCACTATTACCGATGAGCTGAAAACCGACGACCCACGCAGGGCCATCCAACTGCCGCAAAGTGTTATCAACGCTGGCATGGAACCCAATCCTCGCAATTAATAACCTTTACAACTAGATATTGAACATTATGAGAATCTACTTTTATATCATTGCCATGGCGTTCGCATTACTACAATTCACTTCCTGCCAGGAAGAAGAACTGGACCGTAACAGTATTTTCACCGACGAACCGACCACGGAAAAGAACAGCTTCGACCAATGGCTGAAAAAGAACTATACAGATACCTATAATATCAAGCTGATATATCGGCTGGAAGATATGGAAACCGACTTCAACTATACACTTGCACCTGCCGATTTCATTATGGCACAGAAATTGGCCAAAGTGGTGAAGTACACTTGGCTAGAAGCGTATGACGAAGTAGCAGGACTGGACTTCACTTGTACTTATGTTCCTAAAATCATTCATATGGTAGGCTCTCCTGCCTATGAAGAGACAGGGTCTGTCGTACTGGGTCAAGCAGAAGGAGGGTTGAAGATTACACTCTACATGGTGAACTACTTTACTCTCGATGCCGCTACCCTGAACTCACTCTATTTTGAGACCATGCACCACGAATTTGTCCACATCCTTCATCAGACAAAGAACTATGATACAGAGTTCCAGCGTATCTCCGAAGGCAATTACGTAGACAATGACTGGTACCTATCCGATGATGAAGAAGCACAAGCAAAAGGTTTTGTCAATGCATACGCCAGCAGCCAGCCTGACGAAGATTTTGCAGAAACAATTGCCATATACGTTTCCATAAAACCCACGGAGTGGAAAGAACTGTTATCCAAAGCAGGCGAAAACGGAGCAAGCCTCATCGTCCGCAAGCTTAACATGGCAAGACAGTATATGAGCGAAACATGGAATATCAACCTTGACGAGCTTCGCAACGTCACCCAGCGACGTCTGAGTGACGTTACCGATGGGACATTAGACCTAAGCCCCGTCGCTACACTTGATGAAACTGATTAATTACTATCAATCGTTATGAAGAATATGAAGAAGTTTATATATACATTCTATTTACTATGCAACTTGGCCTGCATCTGCTCATGCGTAAATGAAGAGGCAGACTTATTCGACTCTTCAGCTGCCCAACGACTCAACCAAGCAGTGACAGAGTATACCGACCTGCTTGAGAACAGTGAAAACGGCTGGATTATGGATTATTATCCTTCTGACGGTTCCCTGGGTGGCTATACCCTCACCGTCGTGTTCAAAAATGGGAAATCTGCCATTGCTTCCGAGATATCCTATGCCAACGACAGTGGAGAAAGTTGGCCGGCAGGCACTGAGGTCACCTCACTCTATCAAGTAAAAGCCGAGCAGGAAGTAATCCTTACTTTCGATTCCTACAACCCACTTCTGCACTATTGGTCGGAGCCGACTGACAGTGACAACCCAACCGGCTTTGAAGGCGACTATGAATTTTCCTTTAAGGAAGTAGGACAAGACATCATTCTACTGAAAGGGAAAAAACACGGCAATCGCATGATGCTGACCCGTCTCAGAGAGCCCGCCAGTACTTATATAAAGAAAGTGTTGGATATGAGCGACCGTCTGTCTGCCAGTCCACGTTTGAGACTTGAAGTAAATGGCAATACACATGCATGCCTGCTGAATGCCAAACAGTTCACCTATTACCCCGAACAAGACAATGTTACCCAACGCACCAACAGACCTTACCTCTTCACGGATAAGGGCATCCGTCTCTATGAGCCGGTGAGCATTGACGGCAGCACTTTCCAAGAATTTATACTGGAAGAGGATATGCAACTGAAAGCAGTGGATTCCAATGTCAGTTTTCCGCGTCCTAATCAAATGGAAGTGTTCTGCGCCGGTACTATGAAGTGGTCTTTCAGTTTCGACTTTGATGATGAAAAAGCCGAAATGAGTGACAATTTATGGACATTGCTTCAGGAGATCAACGAAAAAGATAGGGACGAAATGGGAGAAGACATTACAAGCATGTTCATAGGAAAGAATCCCAGCTACCCGGCAGGTGACACCTATCCTATCTGTATAGGATGGACAAGCAGCTGGTTCATGGATGACTACGATATTTCCTACGGTATTGACATGCGCCCCATTGACGGGACGGACAATCAAGTGAGCATCATTCTGCTGGGTCCCGGTTATGATTTCGAGTTATACAATTTCATGCAACCCCTCGCTACATTCATCGGAGAGCACAGCCCTTACAAAGTGGAATTTGACGACATAGACAACCCCACATCAGCAATCATGAGCAGTATATCCGACAGCAATACCTGGTTCAAGATTGCCCGATAAGAAGTATTAACCATAGAAATTGAACAATAATGAAAAAAATACATCTATTATGGTTGCTTGCTGGACTCCTCACACTAGCAACCGGCTGCAGTGAAGAGGATTATTCAGAACTGACAAGCTCCCAAAAACTGGAAATAGTAAAATCCGATGTGAACTTCTCTGCCGAAGCCTCCCAAGGCGTCATTGAAGTGAAAACCGACCGTATTCTGAATGCCACTTCAAGCGAGGAATGGTGTACCACCAGTATATCAGGAAATATAGTAACCGTTCATGTCGAGTCCTTGATTGCCCGTGAAGGCAGAAGTGCCCTTATCACCCTTAGCGATGGCGTAAAGAAAGCTCAAGTCACCGTCCACCAGGCAGGCATCATTTAGGGACTGCAAGGCGAGAAACTCTATTTTGTCCCTGCCGAAGCCAACGAGGTACAGATACCTGCCAAAATCAGTTGTGAATATGATACCGACTTCAGTGCCCCCTCCTGGATGAACGGAGAATTGAAGGATGATATCTACACCGTATCCATAGGGCAGAATACCGGTGAGCTACGCAGCGGGAGCATCACTTTCAAATCAGTACTGGGAGACAAAAAGTATACATTTGTACAATTAGGCCCTCACGGTTACACTGGAACCTATACAGCCAAATATGAACGGCCTATCGGTACAAATGCCAAAGAGCGTGAGGAATGTGTACAAAGCGGTGTACGACTAACCCGCGATGATGACAATCCTGCCCTCTATTACTTTGAGGATTTGAGCCGTATAAAAGGTGTAAAGGTTCCATTGGTATACGACGAGAACAAGCGTATCATGAAAATCGGGAATACAACCTTTGTCGACATGATAGTCGATGAAAGCGGGAACCTTCATGAGATGCGCGCTATCACTGTAGCCCAGGGCAAAAGCGGACTGATTGCCACAAGTTATCTGGCCAAATATGAAATAGTTTTCTCCATTGAGTGGAATGAAGCTACTTCCAATCTCTCTATGAACATGATAGACACCGGCGAATGGAAAAACTACACGCAAATAGCCTTCCAATTATCTCTCTTTAAGGAAGGTTCAACAATCAATGGAGCCAACAATGAAGGCTTCACTGATGCATTCTATTTCTTTACTATGAACAAAGACTGATTCTATTAAAAAGTCTCTGGAAGAGAGAGGAGGATATAAGTCGGTAATACCGCTATTCTCCTCTCTTTTCGGTTACAAGAATCAAAAGGGTGTAGAATTATTCCACACTCCCCTCCACACATTCCACACTTTTCCACACTATGCCACACTTTGCACAGAAACATATATCACTAACTATCAGAACATTATCCAACACACACTCTTTCTGGCACACCATTTGACCTATATTAGACGTAAGCAACAAGCGCTACAACAAGCAAGCACTTAGACTTAACAATAAGATATACCAACCTAAAAGCAAATGAATTATGAAAAAATTAGTATTAGTAGCAGCCCTGTTTATGTTTGTTTGTGGCGGAACGTTCTTGGCTCAAGCTAAGGCTCCGGTAGAACAGCCGAGTAAGACAACAACCTTGTCTAACGACACTGTGGTAACGGATACTTTGCAGAAAGCCGAGAACGTCCAAGACACAGCAAAAGTGGCCCAATAACAGTAAGCACACTACAACAAAAAAGCCGTTTCCTCCTTGTCTATTCTGGGAAACGGCTTTTTTTAATTATCAATTGTTAATTAAAACATCACCAATGTCTTTCCGGATAAAGGTCATTCCACCATGCCGGACTATCCTGCAGCCAACGGGCAAACCAAGCCATGATTGAATTGTGCCACAATTCACGTTTTGCATAATCAAGTACAAAATGGTTTTCACCATCTACGGTAATAAATTCCACCGGCTTGCCCAATATCTTCAGCGCATTATACAACTGGATACTTTCACCGATAGGCACGTTTGTATCTACCGTGCCATGCAGCAACAACAGAGGGGTATTAATCTTGTCCGCATTGAACAATGCTCCATGCTTCGTAAACAAATCGGGATTATTCCAAGGATAGCTATCGGCTGCCGCAACAGAGTTATAGGAATATCCCCAATAACCCTCGCCCCAATAGCTCGTTACATTGCTGATGCCAGCATGCGAGGCAGCGGCAGCAAACATGTCCGTCTTAGTCTGCAGATACATCGTCATGAATCCTCCATAAGAGGCACCCAGGCATCCGATACGTTTATCGTTGACAAACGGATGGGCTGCACAGAATTTCTTCGTACCTTCAATGATCTCATCGGCCGTACGCTCACCCCATGCATTGACATGGCGTGCAGAGAACTCCTGGCCGTACCCGATGGCACCACTGGGCTGGATAACATAAACCACATAGTCACGTGACGCAAACAACTGTGCACAGTACGGGGAAGTTATACCGCGGGTTGTAGGAGTCGTTCCTCCATAATAGTATACGATAAGCGGATACTTCTTGTTCGGGTCAAAAGACGGCGGCAGACAAACCATTCCCTTTATCTCCGTACCGTCCGAAGCTGTAAAGTTCCACTCTTCCATCTGTCCCAGCTCAATCTTGTCGAGGACGGGCTTCATGGGGTTGGCAAGCAGGGTAGAAACTTTTTTCTTCGTATCGTACGTATAAGCTACGCCCGTGCTGGTGTTTCCTCCGCCCACATAGGCAGCCACAACCGGATTGTCATTGGCCAGCGTGAAGGAAGTAATCACATCTTCTTCAAGCGGAAGCATTTCAAAGCCGCCCGTCTTCGGAACATAACGGTAGATATGCCTGCAATCCCCATCAGTCGTATCGAAATAGATACATCCGTCCACACGGTTCCACTGCACGAGAGACACCGTAGGATTGAAATCGCGCGTGATAGCCTGCACTTTCTTTGTAGCCAAATCCATAATGAATGCTTGGGTATCAAAGTCATTGGCTATGGGATGTTCACCGCAATTCTTGCCAATGCCTCCGAAAGCAGACGGACTGCCCGTCACCAGAAGCTGCTTCCCGTCCGGAGAGTAAGAAGCACTTCCCAGATAAGCATCCCAGGCGACCAGCGTATCTGCCTGCAAGGTGGTCAAATCAATCTCGAAAAGAGAAGAGAGGGAGAAAGGGCATCGAGTGATGTCCGGCTTGGAAGTGCTGCACAACAGTTTCTTGCCATCCGGGGAAATATCATTCAGATAGACGTTGTGACTACCGTAGGTCAGGCGCTCGGAAAGTCCCGTCGCCACATCGTATTTCATGAGATAATAGCGGTCACGAGAATTGGGGATACGGTCGTCCGGATGCAAGAGACGTTTCAACGGGCCACTCACCTTTTCGCCCTCGTCCGTGAGCATAGAGATACGATACTCTTCCCGTCTCTTCTACCCATCTCCCCCTCCCCCCCCGCCCTCTCTCTTTTTCTTCTCCTTCCTCCCCCTATCCTTTCCCCCTCACTCCCTCCCTTTCCCCCTCTCCTCCCTTCTTCTCTTCCTCCTCCTCCTCCCTCTCCTCCTCTCCTCTCTCTTCTCCTCCTCCTCCGCTACCTCCTCCCTATCTTCTCTCTTCCTCTCTCCCCCCCCTACTC
>OKWH01000209.1_pt1 | contig 29538 bp, 19 predicted proteins | sample 1607021 | NCBI WGS metagenome assembly OKWH01 (sample SAMN04414076, study PRJEB24778) | human gut metagenome | material: faecal | host: Homo sapiens | reverse complement strand
ATAAAGCCAAGCATCGCCACCAGCATAACAATCACGACATAGATGACGGTGTAGATGCCGATAGTAATTAAATCTTTTCCCTCAAGCCGGGAACTTTTTTTCTGGGAACTCATACCAGTATCCTCCTTATCTCTGAGAAAATGAAAATGCGATGCGGTTAATGTTCTCTAACCACATCGCAAATTGTACCAATTCCCGTTGTTACATCCAACCCAAACCCGATTTCATTCTACCCAAAATCGGTATTTTTTTAGGTTTAGCCAATCGTATTTTCATCTTTATAGTTCTTGGGTATTACTCCATATTTCTTTTTGAACGCAGCCGCAAAGTTGCTTGGTTTTGAATATCCAACCAGCGTTGCAATCTGGCTTACGTTCAAGTCGCTTTCCAAAAGTAGCCCTGCTGCCTTTTCCAGTCTTTGATCTATGATGTATGCGTGAACCGATGTCCCAAATAAAGAATTAAATCCCTTTGTCAGCTTGGAAACACTAATATTAACCTTTTTTGCCAGTTCCTCACAACTCGGCGCAAAAGCAAGCTGGCTGTCGATGATTCGCTTTGCCTCGGTAATTGAATCCCTGTCACTTTTAGAAATGCTGATATAGCTCGATGAAAGAATACTGAGTTCCAATACTTCACTCAAATACACGGACAGCAATTCAAAGACCTTACTTTCCAGAAATAAATACCCTAAACCGCCCCGGTATTGCGTAAAATCTTTTACCTCCGCAAAAATATGTTCCATATACGGGGTGATACTCACTTTTGAAATGCCAGTCAATAATTTTTTCTCATAAGCATCTATCTCACTATCTTCAAAGTAGTCACTCAAAATTTTATGAAAATAGGGCATGGGAATTTTTATATTTTTGAAAAGAAAGTTTGTCTTTCCGGAATAACACAGATATTCCATCTTACCATGACCTCGATAAATACAGGATTCGCCTTTCTGTATGCTGACACATTGACGTGCATCTGCAATATTCCACGATACGCCATCATTGAAGCAAAATAAAAGTTGAATATAATCTTCGCAGCTTACACCCTGCACATTCATATCTGAAAAATAGTTCATTTTCCAGTCGGATACAACAGCACCTTGCTTTGTAACAACCTGTGAAATCTGGCCTGTTCCCATATCAGCCGGAATATCTATTGTCACTGTCTGCGGAGAGTTGGAGAGCAGATCATGGTACAGCTTCGTCATGTATTGGTTTGTCATTGTACGCCCTCCTTTCTTGGTTAGTCAAAGCTAATCATATAATACTGCATATTTTGGAAGCAGTCAAGGAAAGCCTACAGCAACAGAAGTCCTACGGCCTCTAAAACACATTTTTTCTTTTTTATTTATAAAATCGGTATAATCATACTCTTTAGCAAGCACGATAAGGTTATTCCTTTGTGTAAACCGGAACGATACAATATTCTTGAGGTGAACGATTATGCCGATTGATGATTTAACTGCTTTAGGGCAGAAAATGCGGGAAGCCCGAAAGAATAAAGAGCTGACACAACAAGAACTTTCTGATCTGAGCCATGTTTCTGTAAAGCAAATCGCCAATATCGAAAAAGGAAAAATGAATCCTTCCTATTTGATTTTGAGAGCATTGGCAAAGGTCCTGCACATCTCTTTAGATACGCTTATAAATCCAGATGTTTCTCTGGAGGATGAGGGTGTCAATCAGATGAAAATGCTTTATTCCAGCTGTCCGCCAGAAATGCGTGACACCCTGCTGCATCACACCCAAGAAACGGTGAAGGAACTGACAGAGTTATCCGAGAAATTTGAAACGAATTGAGCCAGTGAGTGAAATTTAACGATTCTCTCACTGGTTCTTTTCATTTTCGGAGAAAAGAGGCAAGCAATGCCTGTGTTAATACACACAGGCCCGCAGAGAAGAAAATCCCTCCGTGATTTTCCTCTCCGCTTGCTTGTTGAGGGCAGCGCCCCCAAGCCCCTTTGAACACAGAATTTCATTCTGTGGCTACGCGTTCTGCGAACGCTTTTGACCAGGACCAGCTTACCGCTGGCCGTGGTCTTTTTCTTTTTCAACATCCTGTTCTACCTCCATTTTCAGGACCCGATCCACATTGGCCTTTGCCGTTAAAAGCTCTCGCATTTCTTCACGGGAACGCCGGTACTCGGCATAGGTCTTTTTCTTTTCTTCCAGCAATTTCGCATACTCTGTCTGCAACTCTTTGACCTTGGGCAGCTTCTTGACGCCCATCTCATCAAAGGCATTCTTAGCAGCCTGGTGGAGCAGAATTTCTTTCTCATGTTCTTCCCTGAATTTCTTAGAGTAACCCGCCTTGCGGTATGCCACATAGACCTCACGGGTCTTGGCATAATTTACGATGTGAGTACGCAGAACAGCAATCTCTGCCATGCGCTTTTCAGCCGCTTTGATCTGCGCCGAAAGCTCATTGTGATGTGCCGTGGCAGCCGCAGCCTTTTCTTCCAAAACCGCATACTCCAGCAGGTTGTGCTCTGACAGGTAATTCATGGTCTGCGCCATCTGCTTGAGGTTGAACACCTTAGCCCATCGAGCATAGCCAGCGCCTTTTCCAGCCTGCAATTTTGCCTGAATGTCCACCAGCAGATTGACCTTCGGCGGCTCTGCCTGTGTGACTGTTTTCTTTCGCGGGGTATGTGCTTTCTTCCCTAAGAGAACTGCCCGCAAATCTTCCAATCCATATCCTTCGCCCAGACTGTCCATGCGGGCGGCTTTCTCCCAACCAGAGAGCTTCAGTCGATACGATTTTCCGCGCTTTGAGACTTCACAACCATACTCTTGCAACAGTTTCAGCAGTTCTTCAAAGTCAGCAGGACTTTGTGATAATGCGTTGTCAATTGCCACACGAAGCAGCTCTCGGTGAGAGGGCTTTGCCTGATCTCCCAGCCACTTGTTATAGCTTTTTCCGTGAAGTTTCGGATTCTCTACAATGGACAGTCCGTTTTCAATGCAGATGGTATCACTTAACCGGCGAACCGCCTTGGTGCTGCCCCAAAAGTTTCGGAATTTCCGGTCATATTCTAAGCTGACCGATGACCAGATAATGTGATTATGAATGTGCGACTTGTCTATGTGAGTGCAGACTACAAAGGCATGATTGCCTTTAGTAAAACGCTTTGCAAATTCTACGCCCAGCCGGTTGGCTTCTTCCGGGGTAACCTCACCGGGGCGGAAGGACTGGCGCACATGATAGGCAATCACATCATCCGCGCCACGCACTCGTCCGGTAGCGGCAATGTACTGCCGCTTTGCCAGAAGGAACTCCGCATCTGCAGTCCGGCTGTCACACGCATAGCCGGTAATGAGCTTGCCGTTATCTGTTTTCTTTGGGTTTGCTACATAGTCGATGATGTCACTGATCGCCCGACTCTCTGTGCGGCCTTTGCCGACATGAAGTGGCATGATTCTTGTAGTTGCCATAAAAAGCCCTCCTCTCAAAATATTTTCTCTGAACTCTTTGTGCCTATCGTTGAAATAAACTCTCCTTATGGGTATAATATAAAGAAACTACCAATACCTCAAAGGAGGGATTTTATGATAGAACAGCTCATTGCTGAAGCAACCGAATGTGATTTCAAAGTTGCTCTCGAAATAAAAAAGCCAAAAAGCTGGTTAAAAAGTGTCAGTGCCTTTTCCAATGGAATTGGCGGCACTCTGTTTTTCGGAGTCTCCGATGACCGGGAGCCTATCGGCTTGTCCGATGTTCAAAAGGATGCTGAAGCGATCAGCCGCTTAATCAAAGAACGTATCACACCATTACCGCAGTTTATCTTAAAGCCATTGCAGGAAGATGGTAAAAACCTGTTGGCTCTGGAGGTTTCTCCTGGCCGCAGCACCCCATACTATTACAAGGCAGACGGAGTGATGGAAGCATATATCCGTGTTGGAAATGAAAGCGTAATTGCCCCTGATTACATTGTGAATGAACTGATCTTAAAGGGAACCAATCAGTCCTTTGATACCCTAACAACAGACGCGGTAAAAAAGGATTACAGCTTTACACTTCTGGAAGCAACCTATCTGGAACGGACTGGTCTCCGCTTTGAGCCATCCGATTATGTCTCCTTCGGTTTGGCTGACAAAAATGGGTTTTTGACCAATGCCGGAAAGCTCATGACCGATCAGCACACAGTTTATAACTCCCGTATGTTCTGTACCCGGTGGAATGGCTTGGAAAAAGGCTCTATCTTTGATGATGCGCTGGACGATAAGGAATACGAGGGGAATTTGATTTATTTACTGAAAAGCGGCAGTGAATTTATTCGCAATAATTCCAAAGTCCGTTTTGTCAAAGAAGCTCAGTATCGGGTAGACAAGCCGGATTATGCTGAACGAGCTGTGACAGAGGCTCTTGTTAATGCGCTTATCCATCGTGATTATATTGTGCTTGGCAGCGAAATCCATATTGATATGTTTGATGATCGGGTGGAAATCACATCTCCGGGCGGTATGTTTGGCGGCGGCTCAATTCAGGAATACGATATTTACAGTATCCGTTCCATGCGACGAAACCCTGTGATTGCTGACCTGTTCCACCGCATGAAGTACATGGAACGCCGTGGAAGTGGCCTACGCAAAATCGTCAGTGAAACCGAAAAGCTGCCTGGATATACAGAGGCATATAAGCCCGAATTTTCCTCAACAGCGACAGATTTCAGAGTCATCTTGAAAAATGTAAACTACATCATGTGCGGTGCTTCCGCACATGATACAGCACATGATGCCGCACATGATACATCTGTGATCAGCAAGCAAAACTTGCTATTGGAATTTTGTGCAGACCCTAAAAGTCGAGATGAAATGCAAGCATATATTGATGTTTCCAGCCGTTCTCACTTCAGCAAATATTACCTCAAGCCTTTATTATCTTCTGGTAAACTTGAAATGATGTTTCCAGACAAACCCAAAAGCAAAAATCAGAAATACACTACCGTTCATTCCAAATAACCAAGAAGCAGGGCATTGGGTCTCATCTCCCATTGTCCTGCTTCTTTTTCATTCCAAATTATATTCACATCATTTACCCATACACCCAATCCTGTATCGCAAATTTCAAACTCTGTACCTTTCCCAGCAGCCAGATTGCAGCCAGCGGCAGCCCCATCGGGCTAATCAAAAATGCCATAACCAGCAAAATCACACCATTCTGCGGGGAATAGGTAATCAGCACAGCCACGCCAAGCAGAGCAATTACCGTGCTTAGTAGACCAAGCACCAGACCGGATATGTAGATCAGCCCCGTGCAGAGCCAGACAAAAAGCGTCAACACCAAAACGACCGGTGCAGTTACGATCATCAGCAGACATTTCAAAATCTTCATTCCTGTTCCTCCTTCCAACGCTCCAGATGCCGTTTGCACAGGGCATCCGCTTCTCTCTCATCATCTTCCGTCACTTCCCGTTTTCCTTTGGTCAGTTCAATCTCCAGATAAGTCCGGTAATCATCGGCTAAGAGGTCGAACAGTTCCTTGGGAGTATGGCACACCTCGCCAGAGCAATAGTGAAAATCTTGGTCAAATTCAACTCTTACACATCCATGGCGGCTGATATAAACTTCTATGGTCTCGTCTGCGGTCAGGTAATCCGCAAAAATCTCCAGCACCCTTTCAAAGGTCAGCATCTGTTTTCACTCCTTTGCTACGCTTCTTATTCTACTCATATTATCCGGTACGGACAGGCAAAAGACAAGGATACAGACAAAAAGAAAAAGCGGAGGAAGGTGCGGCGAAGAAACGCCGTTCCTCCCTCCGCAAATGGAGTATCTATCCCTGTTATGAAAGTTTGGAGAGTTGGGTAAGGATTTCCTTCATACCCTCCCACAGTTGTTCCTGCCGCTGGGATATATCCTCCAAGTCAGCATTATAAACCCGCCCGGTCTCATGCACTTTGCGGGTCAGCTGGTTCAAGTTGTTGCTGCTTCGGCGCATCAGGGAGACCAACTCCTTCAGCTCTGGCAGTTCCAGCTTGACCACATAACCATCCAGCGCCATTTTCCGCAGATAAGCGCTCAAATTCTCTGTCCCGTATTGCTGCATCTTTTGATGGATCAGTTCCAGTTCTTCTGCGGACACCCAAAACAAAACCGGAACATCCCGCTTGCGCTTTGCCATGGTTATCGCTCCGGCTCCCGTTTTTTCGGGGCGGCAGACTTATGGGCGGGCAGCTCCTGTTTGAGCTTTTGCAGGACAGAACTTTTCTGCTGTTCTTGAGCAACTTTTCGGAACTGTCTGGTGAACAGGTCGGTCAAACCGGGATTGACCTGATCTACCACCAGATAGGCACAGTGGCGGGAAGCGCCGCTGTCCTCCAGCATAGGAATGGTTTTTGCCCATGCTTTATTGTCCTGAGAGATACGCCCGTCATAGTTCTTGCGCTGGATGGTGTTGGCAAGAATAAACTGTACCCGTTCCGTCCCGAACTTTTCCAGCACATCTTTGACCGCCGCCTCCGTATCCAGCCGACTCTCTGCATAGTGGGCGCTGATGGTCTGCTCAATGGCTTCTTTGCAGGCGCTGTTCGCCTGATATGAGAGGTTGTACTGTGCCATTTCGCCATGCTCGGACGCATAGGCAGCAGAATGTGGATAGACCGGTGTTGTTCGCAGTTCCTCTTTGGCTCTGCACACATCGTCGGCACGGCTTTCAATGCTGTCCCGGATCATATCCATATAGCCGGTCTCCAGCTTTTCAAAATAACGGTACACATCCGCCAGCGGCGAGGGAGATTCCAAAAGCGCCTGGGCCTGTGCGTCGGTCAGCTCCAGCTCCTCCATCGCCATCACGATGTCCTCCCGGACGGTGTACTCATAGGTGTGGTGCAGGATTTCTTCCGGGGGCTGGCTTTTCAACCAGTCCCTATATTTTTCCTGCTCAGTGGCCATCTTTTCATAAAGGGCCGTATTCAGATTATTGGTATTCATGTTATCGCACCTCCTCATGCTGTTTTGGTTTCTTTTCTGTATTGCGGGGCGTCGCCGGACGCTTCAGGCTGTCCAGCACCGAAGTCCGTGTGCTTTTGGCAACAACAGCCTCGGTGTGCGCCTGTCCCTTTCCGTCGATGTTGAGCAAAGTATCCAGCTCCACCAGACGGGCATTTTTGCTTCGCAGTTCTTCTTCATAAAGGAATGGCTTTCCGACTTCCTCCTTTGCGGCAGCCTGTTGCTGATAGAGGTTATCCAGCTGGGCCTTTGCCGCCTCCAGACGCTGGGGCATCTGGGCGAGAGCATTGTCGATACGAGTAAGATTTCCGCGAGGGTCTGTACCAAGGGTTGCCCGGTGGGTCATCTGTCCTTTCAGCAGGAGCGTATACTCCTGTTTCCAAGCGGAAAATTCCACGGATATGGCATATCCCCGGTAGCTGCCAATCTGCACCGGATCGGAGGTTTTGACCTCCTTGCAGGCATCCAAAAGGGCTGCACCGGCGTTCTCCTTATCGGTCAGCAGATCGCCGCGGATTTCCATACCAGCAAAACCGTCCTCCGGGTGCGGGTGCGCTGCCAAAACCTCCAGATCGGATTCAAAGCCCTTGATAAAGCCTTTGTGCTTTTCAATCTCCTCCGGGAAGTATTTGAGCAGCTGGTCCTCCAGACGATACTGCTTGCTCTGGTGGTCGGCTTTCATCAGCTTTAGGCGGGATACCTCCACATCCAAATCCATACGCTCCTTGATACGGGGGTCTCCGGCACACAAAGCCTTGATCTCTGCAAAACTGAGGGCGGTTTCATCCACATCATCGCAGGAGCGCACCGGCGATTTAGAAGTCATGATCTGGCTGATGAATTTTTGCTTATTCTCCACCGTCTGCCAGAGGTATGCGTCAAAGGTTCCTTCGGTCACATAGCGGTACACATGGACAAGGGGATTCTGGTTGCCCTGTCGCTCGATACGGCCCTTGCGCTGGGCAAGGTCTCCCGGTCTCCACGGACAGTCCAGATCATGAAGTGCCACCAGACGGTCCTGCACATTGGTGCCTGCGCCCATCTTGGCGGTGCTGCCCAAAAGGACACGCACCTGACCGGTACGGACTTTAGAGAACAGCTCCTTTTTCCGTACTTCGGTGTTGGCTTCATGAATAAAAGCGATTTGGTCGGCAGGCATTCCCTGAGCAATAAGTTTCTGACGAATATCGTCATATACCGTAAAGACCGGTTCCTGCTCCGGCAGAGGCATAGCGCCTTCCAATGCGTGAAGCAGTGGATTATCCAGCGTTTTCGCCGCCTTGCTTGCAGGAGCTTTGGCCTGTGGTGTAGAAATGTCGCAGAACACCAGCTGGGTCAGCTTGTCAGCTTTGCCGTCCCGCCAGATCTGCATGATGTTGTCCACACACTGATTGACCTTTGTGCCAGGTTCGTCCGGCAGCATCTGGTTGACGATCCTCTGGTCAAGCCCCAACTTACGGCCATCCGAGGTAATCTTGAGCATGTTATCCTGGGACGGGTCAACAGTTCCGCTGTGTACCAGCGATGCACGCTCCGAAAGAGCTTTGACCATTTCCTGCTGATGTTCGGTGGGCTGCGCCACGATGTTGTGGTACTCCACTTCCGGGGTAGGGAGATTTAACTGGTCGGCAGTCTTAATGTCCGCCACTTCTTTGAACAGGTTCATCAGCTCCGGCAGATTAAAGAACTTGCTGAATCTCGTTCTTGCCCGGTAGCCGGTGCCTTCCGGTGCCAGCTCCAATGCTGTGACGGTCTCCCCAAATCGGGAAGCCCAGCAGTCGAAGTGGGTCATGTTCAGTTCTTGCAGGCGTTCATATTGAAGATAACGCTGCATGGTGTAAAGCTCGGTCATGGAGTTGCTGACCGGTGTGCCGGTGGCAAAGATCACGCCACGGTTTCCGGTGATCTCATCCATATAGCGGCACTTGGCAAACATATCGGAGGATTTCTGCGCGTCCGATGTGGAAAGACCAGCCACATTCCGCATTTTTGTGTATAGAAACAGATTTTTATAGTTGTGGGCCTCGTCCACAAACAAACGGTCCACACCCAGCTGCTCGAAGGTTACCACATCGTCTTTTCGCCCCTCGGCTTGCAGCTTTTCCAGTCTGGCTTCCAGAGACTTTCTGGTACGCTCCAGCTGCTTGACGGTAAAACGCTCGCCGCCACTGGCCTGTACCTCTGCAATCCCCTCAGTGATCTCGTCGATCTGTTCATAGAGAAGCCGTTCCTGACGCTCCCGGCTGATGGGGATACGCTCAAACTGGCTGTGTCCCATGATGATGGCATCATAATCACCCGTCGCAATACGAGCGCAGAACTTCTTTCGGTTATGGGTCTCAAAGTCCTTTTTTGTGGTGACTAAGATATTGGCGGAAGGATAGAGACGCAAAAACTCCGACGCCCACTGCTCGGTCAGATGGTTTGGAACCACAAAGAGAGATTTCTGGCATAAGCCCAGGCGTTTGGCTTCCATCGAAGCAGCTACCATCTCAAAAGTTTTGCCTGCGCCTACTTCATGTGCCAACAGGGTATTTCCTCCATACAGCACATGGGCGATGGCGCTTTTCTGGTGTTCCCGCAGGGTAATGGCCGGGTTCATGCCCCCAAAAGTGATATGGCTGCCATCATACTCGCGGGGACGGGTAGAGTTCATTTCTTCGTTGTACTGGCGCACCAAAGTCTGGCGGCGCTCCGGGTCTCTCCAGATCCAGTCCCTAAAGGCTTCCCGGATCGCCTGCTGTTTTTGAGCTGCCAGGGTGGTCTCCTTGGCGTTCAGAACCCGGCGCTCTTTTCCGTCTGCGTCCTCTATGGTGTCATAGATGCGGACATCCCGCAGGTTCAGGCTGTCCTCTAAAATCTTGTAGGCATTGGCACGACTGGTCCCATAGGTGGTATAAGCTGCCACATCGTTGTAGGATACAGAAGATTTCCCCTTGATCTGCCATTCAGCGGTAAAGGACGAATAGTTGACCCCGATACTGCGCTGGAGATAAAACGGGGTATTAAAGGTCTCATACATAAATTGCTGGATATATTCCTTGTCAATCCAGGTAGCGCCCAGACGCACCTCAATCTCCGACGCATCCAGGTCTTTGGGCTGGGCGGCGGTAAGAGCTTCCACATTGACTGCATAAACCGGGTCCTGCTGTGCCGCCCGCTGCGCCTGACGCAGTTTGCGGCGTACATTGCCAGAGAGGTATTCATCAGCAGTCACATAATGGGGCGATCCGTCCTGTTCCAGCTGTCCCGGTACACGGAAGATCACACCTTGCAGTTCTCCCTCCAGTTCTTCTTTTGTTTTTCCGGTAAGCTGGCTCATATAGTCCATATCCACGCAGGCTTTTTCCGAGATGGACACCGCCAGTGCTTCGCTTGCCGTATCCACAGCAGCCACTGCCTGATGGGGCTTGATGGTCCGTTTGGTGAACATATCCGCCTTGCGCTCCAGCTTTCCGTCCTCGTCAATAACTTCCAGCGCACAGAGCAGGTAATAGGAAGAATCGTCTGCATAGGCCAGGCGGTTTGCACGGTCATTGATGAGACCGTATTTGGCAGAAAAGCTGTCATAGAGGCTGTTCAGTTCCGCCTGCTTTTGGGTAATGGTGCTGTCTGGAACCGCTGCATCCATCTGAAGGTCGATCAGTTCCTGCACACAATCACGCAGTCCCACAAGACCTTTCACGCGGGCTTCGGCGGTGGCGTTGAGGTCAGGGCGCACCATGCGGCTGTTTTCCCGGTAGTACACCTGTCCGTCTACAATGGCATAGGAATAGTTCTTCACATTTGGGTCAGCAGGAATGGAGGTGTCAATGGTTTCGCCCTCGCCCAGCTCCGGCAGTTCTGCCTCCTGATAAGTGCCATGAATGTACTTCACAGCATCATGCAGCTGATCGGAAAGCTCCAGTCCCTCGATAGGGTTCACGGTGTAATCCATACCATGAGCAGTGCTTACCGGTTCCTGTCGGCCCAGCACCATTTCCGGGTGGTCGATAAAATACCGGTTGATGGCAAAGCCGTCCTGCGTCTGTCCGGTCTGGGTCCACTCTGGTGCAATGTCCAGCGGACGGTCACGCTTTTGCAGGAAAATGATGTCCGAAACGACCTCTGCACCAGCGTTTTTCTTGAAAGCGTCATTGGGCAGACGGATGGCTCCCAGCAGCTCGGCACGTTGAGCAAGATACCGGCGCACGGTGGAATCCTTGGCGTCCATCGTATAGCGGCTGGTGACAAAGGCCACCACGCCGCCGGGACGCACCTGGTCCAGTGCTTTGGCAAAAAAATAGTTATGAATACTGAAATTCAGCTTGTTGTAGGCTTTGTCGTTGACCTGATACTGACCGAAAGGTACATTGCCGATGGCAAGGTCAAAGAAGTCACGCCTATCGGTGGTCTCAAAGCCGCCTACTGTGATGTCCGCCTTGGGATAGAGCTGCTTTGCGATGCGCCCGGAAACAGGGTCCAGCTCCACGCCGTACAGACGGCTGTTTCGCATTTTCTCCGGCAGCATACCAAAGAAATTGCCCACACCCATAGACGGCTCCAGAATATTTCCGGTCTCAAATCCCATACGGCCCACCGCTTGATAGATGGCCTGAATGACCGTAGGACTGGTGTAATGGGCATTGAGGGTGGAGCTTCTGGCGGCGACATATTCTTCCGGGGTCAGCAACTCTTTCAGCTGGGCATACTCGGAAACCCATGCCGGTTTTTCCGGGTCAAAGGCATCTGAAAGACCGCCCCAGCCCACATAACGGGAAAGAATCTCCTGTTGTTCGGGGCTTGCCTGCTGTCCGGCAGCTTCCAACTCTTTCAGCAAACGAATGGCATTAACATTTGCCTGGAACTTTGCTTTTGGACCGCCTTCACCCAAATGCTCATCGGTAATGCGGAAGTTCTGTGCGTTGCGGCGTAGGTTAGCCTTGTATTCCTCATAGGAGGCTTCCTCGGCAGCTTTGGCATTGGGGAAGGTCTGCCACTGGCCGTTGACCTGAATGGAAACCGGGTGTTCATCCAACACTTCCTCAAAGGTTTTCTTCGGCTCTGTTACAGGGGCTGGCGGCTCCGGCTCCTCGATATGCAACCGTTCCACCACCACATCATAAGGTAGATGGTTCTTATCGCCCGGATAGACTGCCACGGTCTCGGAATGAAAGGCCGGGGATTCGGCAGACGGTTGGGGCTGTTCCTGTCTAAAGCCATCCAGCTGACGGGCATACATCCCGCGCAGCAAAGGCGCAACCACATCCCAGCGGAAATACAGCACAGCCAGACGCTTTTCCTCTGCATCCATGACTTCCAGCTCCATGCCCTGTGCCGTGGTACGGTAATCGGCAATATCGCCGTTCTCCAAATCCAGCGTCTCAATCTCACGAGGATAAGCTCTGCTCAGCCAGTAGGCGATCTCACTGTTGCTCCTGCCGGATTGCAGCAGCGTGGAAAGCTGCTGTTTATCCGCTTCATCCATGAGTCCATGGGCCAATACATCCCGCAAGTCTTGATCTGCCTTGTCCGGGTCAATGGGAAGAAACTCGGTATAGTAAGCATTGCGGCGGTCTGCCCGAAGCAGCTGCTCGAACTGTTCTTTGCGCTCTGCCCGATAAATGGGATATACCATGCCGGTAGGCAGAAACTGCACGGTGTCATCCCGTAGCTCGGTGATCTGATAGGCGTCATCCTCGATATACACGGTATCGCCCACGGCATAAACCGGGGCGGCAGGATCATAGGAGGTTCTTTGCGGAGTCGGGCGGCGAACTGCGTCATATTCCTCATCGGAAATGGAAACTTTGGAAGTCTGCTCTGTCTCGGCATCTGCGATCTGCTCGGCATCTGACATCACCTGTTGGATAAACGGGGCATTGTCCAGTTTTTCCGTGTCTGCCACCTGGCCGTTGACGATCCCTCTTTCTTCCAGAGCTTCCCGGATGGCGATGGGGTCGATGTCGTCAAAACGGTCCTGTTCTTCTTCGGTATAGAACCGGTCCTCCTGAATGAGCTGGGCAATCCGGCGCTGTACCTTCGGCCAGGGCAGCTGCGTTTCCTCCGGGCTGCCGGCACGGACAACGAACAGGCTGTTGCTGTTACTGCCGCCGTATTCCTGAGCCAGCCATGCGGCGGTATCTTTTTCTCTTGCATGGTCTTTCATATAGCGGACAACAGCGTGTTTACTCTCGATATTGCCGTTCCATGCACAAAGGGCAGTATCAATATCTTCCTGAGAAAGAGGGCGCAGAAGCTCATGGAGCTTTGGATAGGTCTCGTCGATCACTTCCCGGTGTAAACGCTGACGGAACTCCGGCACATCCGAATAGAGTCGGATCAGCTCCATATCCTTAGAACCAAGGACTGCGCGGCGCACAGCGGCATTACCCTCGATGACAGCATTTTCACGGTCAGAATGACCGCAGGCATTGCGATATGCGGTATCCTCGGAAATGGCGGCAGTCACCACAGGCTTATACTGCTCAAACTGCTCCCGAAGGGTAGGCTTTGGCGTTTCTTTCTCCACCTCCGGCTGCTGTGCTTGAATGGCATCTTCTTCTGCCAGTTCCTTTTCAGCCTGGATTTTGTCATACTGCGCCTGTTCCTGTTCGGTAAGATAGCGGCCTTTCTGGACAAGTGAGGTAATTCGCTTGGCAACCTTTTCCCAGTTCAAGTGAACATCCGGGCAGTCCTGCTTTTTATAGTGCAGTCCTTTCCCATCGTGATCTTCGCCGCTGTGTGTTGCGCCGGACAAGGCATGAGAGCGTCCGCCAATGCCATACTCGTCTTTAAGGAATCTCACTTTTTCCTTATCCGTATGGTTTTCCATGAAGAACGCATAGATACGGCCTTTTCCTCCGGCAAAACTGCTGCCGCCGGTCATGGCGGTGTCGATCTCATCCTCTGTAATGAAATGCTGGACGGTTGGCACTTGGGAAAGGTCCGAAGAAAAAGTCCTGCGGGGCAGGTCAAGGTCTTTCAGGTTCTCCCAGATTTCCCTTGGCCTATGGTAATGAAAGCGCAACAGGTCACGATCCTGCTGATAGGCAGTCCAGAAGGCAGCGTATTCTTCCTTTAGGGTTTGGCGGAAAGCCAGGTCACTCAGCTGCTCGGCAAGCCATGCAGTTTCTTCTGGGAACCCGGTTCTCTGAATACCGGACAGACAGGACAGATACCCGGAATCTCTGGCTTTATCGCTGAAATCGTGGTACAGATGCCAAAGTTTTTCTGCAAGGAGGGAGCGTTCATAGCCTGCCGCTTCTGCAAGCTCCACATTGGAGGCAAACTGGCCACTTTCCAAAAGTTCCCCGATGCGCTCTGCGGCGCTCTCCCAGGAAATGACCTGGGCAGACCTGTCATAACGGACAGACTTCCCGTGGGAAAGATGGATACCATCCTCGGCATACCATGCACTCACACTGCCAAGGCCGTTACCGCCGTGGTACAGCGTTTTCAGTATCTCGGCAATCTCAGCGGTGGTTTTCTGCTTTTCAAAGGCTACAACCACACGCTCCCTCTGGCGGTCTGTATTGCCGCCCAAACGCAGCACATGGTCAATATCATTTTGGGCAAAAGAAAAAGCAGAGGATGTATGCGCTACATTCTCTGCTTCATCTATGGATTGGATCTGTTCCGCTTCGGAGAGGAACAGGTTTAGGGTCAGCTGTTGATAAGCTCCGCCATCAGGATCTCCTCTGCCTGGGCTTTGCAGTTGTTCATCAGCCCCACCCACTTCATGGGATCGCTGGCTTTCAATTCCTCGGTGGCTCCCGCTTCTTTCGCCAGCTGGGGCATCATCTGTTCCAGTCTGCTCTGGGCGGTCTCGTCGATCTCGATGAGGTGCGGGTACAGCTTCTCGCTCAGCAACATCTGGTTGTAGAGGATGGGACGGTGTTCTTTCAGGTAGGTTTTCCTCATCCTGCCGTACTTGCCCAGGGGTTTCTCCGGCTGCTGGCTCAGCTTCAGGTCGGGAATCTGATAGTCTCCGTTCTGGATGTAGGTCATGGGATTGTTCATCTTGCTTGCTCCTTTCTTGGTTGGCTTCGCGCTCTGCATTTCGGACGGTAACGCCGATCTGCCGCAGCACCTGTTGGTTGATCTGGCTGACCGCTGTTCCCAGCGCTCCGATGGTTGCCGGAGTATTGAAATCAAAGATCGCCATGAAATCTTCGTGGTCGAAGTAGCGTTCCGGCTCCAGTCCACAGCGGGACATCAAAGCGTAAGTGATACTGACGGTGGCTGCTGCCTTGAACTGTACTCCGATGTTAAACTCATCATATTCCTCCAAAAAGGAACCGTCAACGATATAGAAGAAGTCCTGCTGATGCTCCGTCCAGTATTCCTCGGCCAATTTTCCGGCTACCTCCGTGAGCTGTCCGGCAAGATCATCACCGGAAACATCATAGGTGCGCTCCAGCATGGCCTGCACGGAATCCAGATGGCGCTCCTCCAACTGCCACAGCCAGGGAGTGCGGGAATGTTCACGGGTTCCGGTGTCGGAAATGTCAAAGACATAACGCAGGCGAGGTCTGTCCCCGGAATCATCCACTAGAGCGATTCCCTTGGAACCGCGCCTTACATAACGGCCCATCTTTTCATTCCACAAATCGTACTCCGCACAGGCGGTGGCGTCCGGTCGCTGGGCATAGATCATCAGCTGCTCATGGAATGGGTACTTGTAAAGGCGGGAAGCAGTAGTGAGAAACCCTGCCCATTCCTGCCAGCTCCCCGTGAGCTGTGTTGCCACCTTGTCCGCCATCTGTGCATATAGTTCAGCTTTGGTTGGCATAGTGTTCTGTCCTCCTTTCAGTTTTGGGGTAAAAAGGCGGGGTGGCAGATCGCCACCCCATCCCTGCGGTTATTTTGTTTACTGGTCAAAATCCGGGTACAGCTCCAGTTCGGCAAACTCGGCATCACTCATGGCCTGGAGCTTGCCCAGTGCGCTGTCTGTCAACTCCCGCAGCTCGGTTTCCTCCGGGGCCAGTTCACCGCACATCTCAGTCAGAGCTTCGATCAGTCCGGTGCGGCTACCGGTATTGTAAATGCACATCAGGTTCATTTCCTCAAAAGTGAAGTTTCCCATATCAAATCTCCCTTTCTGCACTCTTTTTGGGCGCTGTCTTTTTGTGTTCTGCCTTGGGCTGGCTTTTCAGCTGCTCCATGACGGACTTTTTCTTTTCCCGTTCCTCCCGATGGGCAGCGGCAGCCAAATCCATGAGGGAAATGGACTGACCGCTGCGGGCCTGCTGTTCCAGCTCTGCCACCGTAGGCTCTTTTGCGCCATTGTTGATGATACCGTCGATCATGCCGTAATCGTCCTCCACGGCCATCTCCGCATTTTTCAGCGGATTTTCCGGCAGGAATCCAGGGATCTGGGTAAAACCAACACTGTCACAGTAATGACAGGATACCTTACCATCCTGCTTGATCGCAACGATGTCACTGACACTCATAGACGGACTGTGAAAATCCGCTGGTTTTTGCAGATTAAACTGCTCATATAGTTTTTCCAGCTGCTCCGGTACCGTGCCAGACTCCCTCAGCGGAGCAGTGTAAATGAGATCATAATTGCTACGGTCTATGGAAATGTCATGGGCCTTTAGCCAGTCCAGATTCATAAAGCGCACATTCTGCGGATCGTCACGGCTCACCTGATAGATGGCAAAGCAATCTCTGTTCTGAGCAAGAAATGCCTGTTCCCGTTCCTGCTCATGTTCCTGGCGCTCCATGACCTTTTCGTGGAACTGAGGGCTTTTCTCCCATTCCTCACGGTCCACACCGAAAATGCCGCCATGATCCATGATTTCCTGCGAGTCAAATACCATACTTTCCGTATTGTCCTCATGCAGCACATAGACAGTCAAACCGGCGGCATCCAGTTCCAGCGCCCGTTCTCTGGTAACAGGGAGCATCCCATCATAGGAGTATCCATATTCCTGCATATCCGGTGTAGAGACCTGCTCATCCGGCATGGGGTATTCATCCAGTGCCTGCTCCTGTGCTTCCGGCAGCTGGGAAGAAGCAGCCATCTGACTGGCCTCTGCCTGCATCTGCTGGTAGGCAGCTTCCTGCAAGGTCTCAATCATGGACAACGGTGCGTATTTTACCGAGTCTCTGCCCAAATCGTTGTCATCACAAATCTGGAGAACTGCCTTCATGCGGGAAATCTCCGGCATATCCAGCTGACCACCATCCAGCTCTTTCATGGACGCGGCATCGTAAAGGGTATAGTCCCAGCCGCTGTCACAGGACTGGATATGAAGATAGGTGGCATCGTCAATCAGAAACAAAGCCTCCTGCTGGTTGGCGTCCGCCCCCAGCACTTCCATTTCTGGCATTGCCGCAGTCAGTTCCTTTACCGCTTTTTGCACCAGAGGATTATCACGGTAATAGTCGATTGCCTGGATGGTGTCCAGGTCAATGGTATGGCCGGTCAAAATCGGAAACGGTCCTTCATAATTGCTTCCGTCTTTCAGCTCAAAACCAATGCCCTTGATCCCGTTCATTCGTTCTGCCGGAATCTCCTGATAAATGCGGATTGCTTCCTCCAAAGACAGGTTATCGTGGTATTCTCCGAGGTTTGGAAATTCCATGCACTCTGCTACATAGTAGGTCAGATCGCCGGTCTGCTGTCTATCAGATACCTTAGCGGCATCTTCTGGCTGCTCTATCGGGGCGGGTTCCGGCTCTACCTTTGCATGAGGGTCGATTCCGCGCTCTTTGCAGATTTCCTTATAGTGGCGCTCAATGTCGGAGATCAAAGTGCCGGAGGTTTTGTTGATAGTCTCCAAACTGGCTCTCAGCTCTTTCAGCTCTTTGCCCTGGCTCCAGCTTGCAATATAGCCGAAGCTGTTTTCTCCGGTCTCGATGCCAAAATACTTGCAGACCGCATAGGAGATGCTTTCAGCCTCCACTTCCTCCGTGTGGCGGTTTTTGATTGCCCGTTTTTCTGCGGTTGGATCTTCCTCAACTGCAAGACGCCATTCAAACTGATTTTCGTCCACATAACGCCAATCCATATCAGAAGCAAACTGTTCGGCTTCTTTTTCTGTGGCAAAATCCAACTTGAAATCATGTTTGGTTCCACCTTCACTCTCCTGCACAACCTTCCATGACGGTAGCATTTCATATTTTTTAGGGTCATGGAGCTTGCTGTGGGCAATCTCGTGTACTGTGGCTGAAACCGTCTGAACCTCACTCATGCCCTGACGAATGGCAATTTTCTGATGATCAGCAGAAAAATAGCCGTCCGTATCAGCGGCCATTGCTTCAAAAGTAATCGGCACCGGTGCGCTGCGGCGCAGGGCCTCCATGAATGCCTCATAATTTGGCACATTGCCGGAAAGGGAGGAAGCAAGCTCCGGCAAAGGTTTCCCGTCGGTCTGACTCACATCAAAGACCTTGACAGGGCGAAACATGGGAATCTCGATTTCTTTTTCCTCTGTGACGATCTTTCCGTCTTTATCCAGAATCGGAGCCTTGGTATCTGGGTCCAGCTTCTGCTCCTCGATTTTCTTCTTATACGGTGTGGGAGCGATGATGGTAATGCCATGCTCGCCCTTTTTTACATGACGCTCAAACTGGTCTTTCCACTTATTGTATCCGGCTACCAATGTGGCGTCCGGCTTCTGCATATAGATGAGCATGGTGTTGTTTACCGAATAGCGGTGGAAGCGGGACATGACGGACAGATAGCGCATATACTTTTCACTCTCAAACAGTTCTTTGATGCCCTGCTCGATGCCATCTGTGATTTCCCTTAGCCGTTCTCGGTTGGTGGGTTTGTTCTCAGACATGATTTTCAATCTCCTTTCCAAGTGTGTGATTTCTGCTGTGTGTTCTGCAATCCATGCCTTTTGTTCTTCTTCACTTTCATAAAGGAAAAGGTCCAGCAGGTATTCTACATAGGCTTTCTTCTGGATTGCTTCCACAAAACGGGGGTGCGGTTCTTCCTCCGGTGTCCGGGGAGAATTGTCGGCCTCCCATTTTTTCAGCAGATAGTAGTAATCGGACAGTACGCGATAACACCGCTGCCGGTCCTCCCGAAACTTTTGTGCCTCGGTTTTTTGCCGGACATATCTCCTACGGTGAGGGGCCTGACTGTCATAGATCAGGCCAAAGTCCTGTGCCAATTTCTCTGCCGCTTCTTTTGGGGAGAGGTCAAAGAGCTTTGCGGTAAAGTCGATCACATCGCCAGTAGCTCCGCAGCCGAAACAGTAGAAATATTCCTCGTTCAGCTTCATGCTGGGGTTCTTATCATCGTGAAAGGGACAACAGGCCATGCCATTTCGTTTGACCTCGATCCCATAAAACGCTGCCGCATCTCTGGTGCTGACCGACTGCTTGACTGCTTCAAATACATTCTCTGCCATGTGCCTTTAACTGCTGGACTTTCTCACAGGGGGCTGGTATCCGGCAGCTTTCGCCCGTTCACTGGCAGCTTTGCGGCGTTCTGCGCTGTATGGCTCTCGGACTGATACACACCGCTTAGGAACGGTAAAGTTATGGGCGTCCTTTCGGGTGATCTGGTCGGGGTGCTTTTTTGCCAGCAGTTCCAGCTTCTCCATCAGACGGGGATCATGAGTATAGATCTCAGCCATTGGTTCTGCCTGGTTATAGAGGAGAATGGTTTCCTGTTCCACTAAAGAGAGATTCATCAGCTGCCTCCTTTCCGCTGGTCAAATTCCAGCTTGAAGTTGGCGTACTGTCCATCATCCTCCAAAACCACAGCGGCATCGTAGGTCTTTCCGGTTTTCTCCGAATATAGGCCCGTCACACGGACACGGCCATCGTTAAGCAGTGCAGACACCACAGCCTTGGTCGGCTGTTTTTTCTTGGCAGCCCACCATTTGTTATTTTTCCAGATTGCAAATTTGCAAGAATCATTCTGACAGAAGAAACCTTTTTGCAGTTCTGCAACTTCCCCGCCGCAGCGAGGGCATTTGCCCACCACCTCACGGGGCGGAGTGAACAGGTACTCAGTTCCCTTGATGACCTGATAAGTTCCCACCAGGTCTTTCAGCATGATGCTGATCCCGTCCAAAAACTCCTCCGGGGCAAGCTGCCCGCGCTCGATCTCGCCCAGTCGGTACTCCCACTCGGCAGTCAGAAGCGGCGATTGCAGTTGTTCCGGCAGAACGGTGATCAGGGAAACTGCACCGTGGGAAGGGAGAAGCTGCACCGTTTTCCTGCTCTTTTTTCGTTCCAGAAAACCGGCAGATACCAGCTTTTCCAAAATACCGGCACGGGTGGCCGGTGTCCCCAGACCTTTTCGCTCGGCATCCTCCGGCATATCCTCTTTTCCGGCAGTCTCCATCGCGGACAACAGGGTGTCCTCCGTAAAGTGCTGGGGCGGACTGCTTTTGCCTTCTTTGACGATTGCCGCAGAAACCGAAAGGGTCTGTCCTTCGGTCAGCTCCGGCAGGGCTTTCTCTGCGCCATCTTTTTTCGGCTCTGCATCCTTCATTTTGGCACGGTAAGCGTCCTCCAGTGCTTTCCATCCGGGGTGCTTCACCGTTTTTCCTTTGGCGGTAAATTCCCCACCGGCACACGCTGCAATCACAACGGTTTCCGAATAGATATGGGGCTGGGCTACGGCGCACAGCAGACGCAGGGCCACCAGCTCCAGCACCGCCTTTTCTCCCGCAGGAAGGACAGAAAGGTCTGCATCCTTGAGATTTCTGGTAGGGATTACTGCGTGGTGGTCGGTTACTTTCTTATCGTTGATGACCGTCTGGGAGTCACAGGAAATGGAGATTCCTTTGCGAAACGGCATAGCATTGGCAACCAGATTCACCAGCACCGGCAGGCTGTCTGCCATATCACCGGTCAGATAGCGACTGTCAGTACGGGGATAGGTGCAGAGCTTCTTTTCATACAGGCTTTGCAGATAGTCCAGGGTCTGCTGGGCCGTAAATCCAAGCAGACGGTTGGCATCTCTTTGCAGGGTAGTCAGGTCATAGAGGGCAGGCGGCTTTTCGGACTTTTCCTTGCGCTCCACCTTTTTGATTGTGACATTTGCACCCTGACAGGCTTCTTTCAGCTGTTCGGCAGCAGCTTTATCCGCCATGCGCTCCCCGGATACGGTAAGACCGGGCAGCTCCAGCGCCACGGTATAAAAGGGAACCGGCTTAAAGGTGTCGATCTCAGCTTCTCGCTGGACAATCAGTGCCAGCGTTGGGGACATCACACGCCCGATGTTGAGGGTGCGGTGGTACAGCACGGAAAAAAGCCTTGTGGCATTGATCCCTACCAACCAGTCGGCCTTGGCACGGCAGAGAGCAGCATCCCGAAGTCCATCATAATCTACACCTGGGCGCAGGTTTGCAAAGCCCTCCCTTATGGCGGAGTCCTCCATCGAAGAAATCCAGAGCCTTTTCATCGGCTTTTGGCAGCCTGCCAGCTCATAGACGCTGCGGAAGATCAGCTCGCCCTCGCGTCCGGCATCACAGGCATTTACTACCTCCGTCACATCCGGGGCGTTCATCAGCTTTTTGAGAATATCAAACTGCTTTTTCTTATCCTTTCCCACTACCATCTGCCAATGCTCCGGCAGAATAGGCAGGTCATCATATCGCCACTTGGCATACTTGGAGTCATAGCTGTCTGCATCCGCAAGACCGGCCAGGTGGCCCACGCACCAGCTGACACGCCAGCCGTTACCCTCCAGATACCCATCCTTACGAGCAGTTGCACCGATTACCGTGGCCAGACTTTGTGCAACCGATGGTTTTTCAGCAATCACTAAATTCATAATCTTCAGCCTCCCATTTTTCCCGCACAGGCGTGTGCAGTTTTTTCTCTATGCTGTTTTCCTCATCCAGTAGCAGGTTATAACCAAACCGGTAGTCATAGCGGTACAGTTTCCCCAGCAGGTCATTGATGATGATACGGCAAGCCAAAATGACACGGGTTTTATCCACCTGCATCAGCTGGTAGCGTTGATAATTGCTGTAATATTCTTCGTGACGGCGGGTATTGCAGGCGGCATCTTCAAGTAAACTATCTACTGCATCCTGACAACCATCTTCTTTTTCCCCTTCCATGCAGTTCAGAAGTTCCATCATCAAAGGAAAGCTCTGTTCATCCATAGGAGCTTCTGCTGCAAGAAAACCGATCAAAGCGGATAAGAGCAGACGAGCCGCCGTCTGTTCTTGTTCCGTCAGCACGGCCATTGTTTTCTCCGCATTTGGCAGGATCTTTTCTTCCACAAAATCTGCCGCGTCACCGGAATAAAGCTGACGGATAGAATCTATGGACAATGAAACTGTCATGGTATCTAAGGAGAAATCAAAGGGGTCATCTTGCTTTGGCTTTCTCCAAAGTTTGTTTAACATGGTAGAAAGAATGTCGCCGCCAAAATACACAGCAATCACAAGCAGGTCAAAAACAGCAATCAGCTTGATAAATATAATCAGAACACTCATTTTTTTCGTTTCCTTTCTTTGAGCCAGCGTTCCATCTCACGATGGCAGATACCTACGCAGGGACTTCCATAACTCCCGCAACCATAGCAGGGGTGGTTGTGGGATAAAGAATGAGGACGGGAAGTTTCCCTCCCGCCCTCCGGCCTGCGTGTCATCATGCGTTCATAGGGACTGTCTGTGAAACGGGTCATTTCACGCTGTCCTCGTCATCTTCTTCTGTGCTGCCCCCATCAGCGTCCGGTTCGTCCGACTCCTCATCCTCGGTTTCCCATTCCTCGGAATCCTCCTCGCCATAATCATAATCGTCCAGACTGTCATTGCCCTTGGTCTTAGGTTTATTCTTCATGAGCTTCATGTAGGCAAATACGCCACCGCCGCCCAGCAGAGCCAGCAGAAGAATCAGCGCAGCCGGATTTAGTCCGGCAGGCGTCTCTTTTTCCGGCTCCGGTGTTTCTGCCGGAGGTTCCGGTGCTTTGCCCGTACATTTACTCTTATCAGTTGCGCAGACCGGGCAAGCCGTATTGACTGCCCCTGCTTCACATTTTGTTGAACAGCTACACACAGCAGCCGGCTCCTCTTTGACATTTTCATCTTCCATCAGTGCCATCAAATCCGCTTCATCCACCTGGTTCAGAAAGTGAACAGCAGTCTTTTTATCCTCATTAGCCCTGTCGATCAAAATGTAAAAATAGTTGCCAGCCTTGGTAGTAACGGTAATGAGCTGCTTATTGCCACCAAAATCATCCACCAGAGCGGCATTGCCATCTGGTGTAAGTGCCGGTGCCGGTTCTGTTTCTTCCACAATCACATTGCTGTCATTGGTAGAATCCTCTGCCGGTGCCGCCGGAGCCTGTTCTGACCCCTGTGCAAAAGCAGGGATCGTAAAGCCAAATGCCACAACCATTGTCAGGCAAAAGGCGGAAAGTGTTTTGCAAATTCTTTTATTCTTCATAAGCGGTAGCCTCCTGATTATTTGATTCCGACAGTGCTGTATCTCTGCCGTGGTTCATTCCACCGGAAAGCATAGCGTTCAGCTGTGCTGGAGTCATGCGTAACGCACGAACCATCTGAACGATCTCCAAATTTTCTGCCTCGGTTTTCTGTGCTTCCAGCGCCTTGAGCTTTTCCTGATACTCTGCGATCTTCTCGCGGACCTTTGTAATCTCCTGGTCAATGCGCTCAATTTTGTTCTTTGCCATCGTCTATCACTCCTTCTTAAAAATCTCTGTTACCAGTTCATCAGGCCGTAGCCCTTAATGCTTTGATAATTCAGGTCATAACTTTTGATCTTGCAGGCATCGCCGGAATTTCCCTCCACGGTATAAACACGGCTGCCATCCGTACCGATCACGATACCCACATGGTCTGCTGTCCCATCCAAATCCCAGTCAAAGAAAATTGCATCTCCGGGAGCCAGATTGTTATAGCCTCTTGCCCCCCATTGTCCATGAGACTGGAACCACGGAACGCCCTGCCACTCACAGCCTGCAAAGCGCGGTTCACTTTTTCCTGCCTGGTTATAGCACCAGGATACGAAGCAGGCGCACCATTCCACACGGGAGTCAAAGCCGTACCAGCTCCAGTAGGGATAACCGCCCACATTGCCCACCTGACGCTTGGCCAGTTCCACCAGCTGAGGATTGCCGGGGCGGGTACCGTTAATGAACTGCACACCGGACAGATCTTCCGAACCGCTGGTATCAGGGGAGCCGCCGCCAAACAACAGCGGCTTATTGCCCATGGTCTGCCGGTAAACCTGATACATTTTCATCTGCTCCGGGGTCAGAAGTTCCGACGCCACAGCGGAAATGGGCTTGCTGGCGAGTTTCACATTCAAAATGTAATACTCATAGGGAACTTCTTCTGATGTGGTCTCGCCGGTCTTCGGGTCGGTTGAGGTCTCCGTGCGGTAGCGAATCTCCACTTCCTCAGTAAGCGTCAGCTGATACTGTGCTGCAAACACACGCGCCAGCTCTGCCTGAGCGCTCTGCCGGGTGTAGCCTTGCAAGACGGCAGAGAGAAATGCTGCCAGCTCATGAGGGTCATGGCCGATCATACCAAGGTCATAGCAATACTCGTCATACCCTGGGTGACTGCTTTCAATGTTGTCGATTTCCTCCTGCAACTGGGCTTCTCTGGCTGCATAATCTGCCTCTACCGCCAGCATTTCCGGGTCATCCGACGGATAGGTGGTGCCGGAGAGAACGGAACCGATGCTCTGCGCCATCATGGAGCAGGAGGACATGGTATTCATCAGCATACAGGTAATGAGGAACAAAACCCCTGCCATCAGGAAACCCTTCTTGTGGCGCATGACGAATGCCCCTGCCTGCTGTGCCTTTTCTTTTACCGTCCTTGCGGCTTTTCCTGTTTTGGATGCAGCCTGGGCAGTATTTCCAGCAGTCTGACCGGCATGTTTGGCGGCGGCATACTGCTTTTTGATGGCCTGCTTTTGCTGCCAGCAGGAAAGTGGATTGCTGGCAAACTGGGGATTTTCCTGCAAAGATTTCTGGTACAGAACATTTACATTTGCCTTTTCCAGTTGGCGCTCTGCCTGTGCTGCTTTGCGGTACGGCTTCAGCTTGTGACTGCGATAGCCCTCCCGCACCAGATAAGCGCCGGTCTCCACCGCTTCCTCGGACTTGTGGGCGCTTTCCACGCCCACATTGTCCTGTTCTGTTTCCCGGATCTCTTTGTGGAGCTTGCCCGCAACCAGATGGACGGGAGCTTCCTTGACCCCTTGAGAAAGTTTGGAGGGTGGCTTTTTCTTGTCCTCAAAGGTCAGCTTCGAGGTCTTTTTTCCGGTATCCGGGTCGATGACCGTCTGCCTGACCTTTTTCTTTGGGATATTGGCCTGCGCCTTATCTGCTCTGGCCGCAGCTTTCTCCGCTTTACGAATCGGCTTTTCCAGTGCAGGGTCAGACCGTTCCTCATCAGTAAAGCGCAGGCGCGGCTCCTTATTCAAACCATTCTCCCAGCATGAGAGAGGACATCATGTAGTGCAGCTCTGCATAAATGGCCATTCCCACAGGATCGTTGAACATACAACCGGACAGGTAGGCGTAAAACTGTGCCACCACATCGGACAGGATTTTCGCTTCGGTTCCTTCCAGAACCAGACCACCCATACCTTCCTTGGCACGGATGGTGCTCCAGACCTCTGCCAGACGGAGCAGCCCCACCTGACCGGTCTCATTCAGTTCGGCTGCCTGATCTGCCGCCGTGCGGCACTCACTTACCGCATCAGCCATGACCGTAAGCAGCTGGCTGCGTTGGGCATTTACCGCCCTGTCAAAAAACATCAGCGAGTTTTTATTCAAAATGTTGGGGTTCATCATCATTCATCCTCCTTTTTTTTCAGTTCCTGGGGTTTGGTGGTCATAATGCGGTACAGCTCGGTATTCTTCGGGAAGTGGTCCACGAAAGGCAGAATTGTGGAGCCATAGAACAGCAGGCCCTCGCCCTCACCGGAGTGTGTCACATAGCTAAGCTGGTGCGTGGAAATGCCCAGCTGCTTGGCGAGAATCTGGCGGTCTCCGCCTGCCTGGTTGAGCATATACACGAAGTCGGAGTTTTCAAAGATGTTCTCCACCTCACGACTGGAAAGCAGGTCTTTGACATTCTGCGTGATGCCGGTGGGGATGCCGCCCCATTTTCTGAATCGCTTCCAGATTTCCACCGTATAGGCGGCGGTCTGCTCCTCCTTCAAAAGCAGGTGCATCTCGTCGATGTAGTAACGGGTGGACTTGTGGGCGGCACGGTTGATGGTGACACGGTTCCACACCTGATCCTGAACTACCAGCATACCGATTTTTTTAAGCTGCTTGCCCAGTTCCTTGATGTCATAGCAGACAATCCGGTTATCAATGTCCACATTGCTCTGATGATTGAACACATTCAAAGAACCCGTTACATAGATTTCCAATGCCGTTGCAATGTACTGAGCTTCTTTTTCTTCCTGCTCCCGCAACAGGTTATAAAGGTCCTCCAAAATCGGCATATTCTCCGGGCGCGGGTCATTGAGATAGGTCTGATAGACCAAGCGCACACAACGGTCAATAATGGTTTTCTGCACCGGCTGCAAGCCCTCCTTACCGCCCACGATCAGCTCACACAAGCTGAGGATAAAGTCAGACTTGAGTGACAGCGGGCTTTCATCATCCGAATAGTCCAGATTCAGATCCATCGGATTGATGTAGTTGGTGGAGGTAGGCGAGATCTTGATGACCTGCCCATGCAGACGCTCCACCAGAGGTGCGTACTCTGCTTCCGGGTCACAGATGATAACATCATCACTGGTAAGCAAAAAGCAGTTGGCAATTTCTCGTTTTGCGCTGAAGGACTTACCGGAACCCGGCGTACCCAAAATCAGGCCGTTTGGGTTTTTCAGCAGCTTTCGATCCACCATGATGAGGTTGTTGGATAGAGCATTGATGCCATAGTACAGAGCTTCTTTGCCGTTCTGGAATAATTCCTGTGTGGTGAACGGTACAAAGATAGCCGTAGAACTGGTGGTCAGTCCTCGCTGGATCTCGATCTGATTGAGTCCCAGGGGCAGACAGCTCATCAGCCCTTCTTCCTGCTGGAAGTCCAGCCTGGTCAGCTGACAGTTATACTTCTGGGCAATGGAGCCTGCCTGGAAAATGTTGTTGCCAATCTGACGGGGATTGTCCGCTGTGTTCAGCACCAGAAAGGTCAAAAGGAACATTCTCTCGTTGCGGCTCTGCAAATCCTGCAAGAGTTTTTTCGCTTCACTGCCGTAGGTAGCAAGGTCAGATGGAAATAGCGATAGGTAAGCCTTTGAAGTTATCTCCAGCTTTTCCCCCGCTTCACACCGGACATGCGACTTTCACCGCATCCGGCGTTCCATCAATCAAACAGTTTTCTTAGTCTCCTTAGTCATACCATTATGAGAATTTATAGGTTTCTGGTTCTCCAAATCAATAGGTTTCCGATTTACCAGTATTCGCAGTTTATTTAACTTCGCAAGCTGCGAAACATCCAATTTAAGAGCGGAGAGATAAGAACGAATCGTGTCCTCATCAACTGCGTGTATCAGTTCGTGTACTGGCGCAAGCACCAATACAAGATTTTCGTATTTATCATTGCCACCAATTCCTTTTGGCTTTTTGTGATGACAGTGGATTTCTGATATACACTGAAATTCCTTTCCCGTTACTGCACATTTTCCCCATTGTGCGGAGAAAAGTGAGATACGGTTATCTGCATACTCCGTACTGCGGCTATATGTAGGTGCCCGCATTAGCTGTAACAGTAAGAAAGTGTTTATCCGCAAATCATCATGGATTTCACTTCTGCCTGCCGCTGTGTAGGCACATACTTTCCGCCGCTGGCTCATTGGATTTTTACATTGAACATAGCTTATTGGATAAATCGGTTCTTTGGATTGTGCTATATATCTTAGCTGTTCCGATTTCCCATATCTTTGGAGTTCCGTTTTTGTAAGGTCTCGACCTTCTTCTTTCAGTCGGTGCGTTTTTCCAGATTTCAGCCTGTTTTTGAGAACTGTATTAACAGTTCTGCCAATATCACCGCAGTCTATGCTGATGTCAGTGGCTAACTGGTAGTAATTCTGGATTCCCATAACCATGGAGTTGAACAGCCGTACTTCCCCGGCTTCTCCACGTCCTTTTCTGGGAAATTTGATATTTCCGACTTGTTTAGTCAGGCTGGCTTTAACCTTTTTGTATGCTTTATCGCACATGTGCGATTGAACGACGTACTTTTTCCCCTTTTTGCGTAGTCGGATTTTGAATCCGAGAAATTCAGAATAGCTCCGTCTGACATCAACAACTCTCGTTTTCTCCGGTGAAACATCAAGGCGCAGGCGTTCTTTCAGCCATTGCGTGACCGCAATCAGCGTCCGGTCTGCCTGTTCCCTTGTTCTACAGAGAATCCGAAAATCGTCTGCATATCTCACGATATACATTTCTTTCAGCCGTGTATTCCGCATTGCCCGGTACGCATGGCTTTGTATCGGACAGCCTGCCGCATTTTCTCTGTAAGCGTAGTTTTCCGTTACCGGGTTGCACTGCCATTGGCTTTCTATCCAATGGTCAAGTTCATTCAGCACCACATTTGCCAATAGTGGGGAAATAATTCCGCCTTGCGGCGTTCCCTTTGTTGGGTGTTCTGTGTGGCCGTCCGGCATGAGGATTGGCGCTTTGAGAATCCTACGGATTACATAGAGCAGTTCTTTATCCCGGATATTCAGTGACCATAACTGTTTTATCAGTTTTGAATGGTCTACATTGTCAAAGAAACCTTTTATGTCAAACTCTACTACATAGTGAAGTCCTGACTTTTGCATAAGCCTGTAGGTTGCCGCTATCGCATTTTCAACCGACCGATTTGGACGGAATCCATAGCTATTGTTGCTGAACCTGGCTTCGCATATAGGTTCCATGACCTGCTTGATACATTGCTGTACCAATCTATCCCAGATACAAGGGATTCCCAGTGGCCTGGTATTCCCGTTTGGTTTTGGGATGTCTTTGCGTCTTACGCTTCTTGGGGTGTAGCCGTTTTTAGCTCCTTTGACGATTTTGCGTACCCTTGCTGTGACTTCATCAGCGGTAAGTTTACCAATATCAGAAATCTTCAGCTTGTCTGTTCCCGGCGTAATACTCCCGGTATTGGATTTGATGTTCCGATAGGCCAGCAGGATATTTTCTCTTGAAAGTATCACATCCATCAGGTTCTCGAAAATTTCTCCTGCCTGACTTCTGGCATACAGTTCATCAAAGGTACTTTGCATATCGTAGTATTCAGCATGGCGGAGATACTCCACGCATTTGGTTTTTGGTTTCTTCTCATTTGGCATCAGGCATCACTCTCCTTTACGGCGAGTGACTTCTTTTTGTCATACTCGCAATCCTAATTGCGACTAAGTGCTAAGTTGCCTGTTTGACTGACTTGAGGCCATTCTTCCGTTTTCCTCTTTTTCGCAGAAAACATCATCAGTTCGACCTCTGCTTTTCAGCAGTAGTACAGCAGCTTATATGATTCGTCTGCTTACTTCCTAATGGTAGAAGCCTACTGCCTTTCCTCGTTCCAACAATCCTATCTTTACATATACCTTTAGGTCTCCGCTTTAAGCCTGTCAGCTTGAACACGCCTGTAACGTGCTATGGTGTTTCATAACATCAATTTTTACT
>OKWH01000195.1_pt1 | contig 31037 bp, 30 predicted proteins | sample 1607021 | NCBI WGS metagenome assembly OKWH01 (sample SAMN04414076, study PRJEB24778) | human gut metagenome | material: faecal | host: Homo sapiens | reverse complement strand
CGTACCAAACTCTCCCCAAACACAAAAATCCGCCATTAGAGTAAACAGCGAATTCTTTATATTCAATTCTCAGCACTCGTCAAAATGGTGTCCGGTAGTAAAGCAATAATGTTTTAACAGCACCCACAGCAACCCGCCGTGACCGCCTTTTCCGCACTATCCCTCGAAAATTGCCAACACCCTTGCCTCCCTTGTCAAAGGTGAGGTGCTGTCGCCCGAAAAAATTCGGGCGACTACCGGAGGGATTGCCGTACTACCATCCCTCGCCCCGTACCAAACTCTCCCCAAACACAAAAATCCGCCATTAGAGTAAACAGCGAATTCTTTATATTCAATTCTCAGCACTCGTCAAAATGGTGTCCGGTAGTAAAGCAATAATGTTTTAACAGCACCCACGTCACCTCACCGTGACCGCCTTTTCCGCACAATCCCTCGAAAAGCACTATCGCACTTGCCTCCCTTGTCAAAGGGAGGTGGATTGACGGCAAAGTATAAACTGTTGCTTTGTTGCTTTCTGCTTGCGATATGCCCACCCTTTATATATTGCAAACTTTTCTGCCGTCAAGACGGAGGGATTGCCGTACTACCATCCCTCGCCCCGCACCAAATTCTCCCCCAACACAAAAAATCCGCCATTTGCAATAAACAGCGGATTCTTTATATTCAATTCTCAGCACTCGTCAAAATGGTGTCCGGCAGTAAAGCATAATGCTTTAACAGCGACCACATCACCCCACCGTGACCGCCACTCCGCACTATCCCCTCGCCCCGCACCACCACACTTGCCTCCCTTGTCAAAGGTGAGGTGCTGTCGCCCGAAAAAATTCGGGCGACTACCGGAGGGATTGCCGTACTACCATCCCTCGCCCCGCACCAAACTCTCCCCAAACACAAAAATCCGCCATTTGCGTTAAACAGCGGATTCTTTATATTCAATTCTCAGCACTCGTCAAAATGGTGTCCGGTAGTAAAGCAATAATGTTTTAACAGCACCCACAGCATCCCACCGTGTCCGCCTTTTCCGCACTATCCCTCGAAAATTGCCAACACCCTTGCCTCCCTTGTCAAAGGGAGGTGGATTGACGGCAAAGCATAAACTGTTGCTTTGTTGCTTTCTGCTCGTGATATGCCCACCCTTTTTATATGGCAAACTTTTCAGCCGTCAAGACGGAGGGATTGTTCCCAATCCGCACAATTATTTTAATAGACATAATCTGAATCGGCACATCGCCGCAAAAAGCGGCCACAGCATATCACTGTAACCGCTTTTATTGATTATTGCTTTGTGTAACCCCGCCGTTTTGCCGTCCTTAAAAGATATATAGCGTTATTAAAGGCGGAACTTGAAGCGGGTCACACCCGCAGCGGCGACCCGCCCACTTACTTTAAGATAGGTGCAAATCTGATACGGATATTCGGCATCTTCGTGATAGTCGAATAAGTGTTCAGCATCCAGTCCTCACTGCCGTCATTTACGTTCTCACCGCTTGCAGGAGGCGCAAATATCTTGAGCGTCATGTCTGCTTCGCTTTCAAGAGGCTTTTCAAAGAATGCCGACATAAAGTCAATCGTCTTTGCGTGAGGTGCCTTGTAGAACCACTTGCCGTTGATTTCCATCATAAGATTAAGATCTGCGTCCTCGTCCTCAAATGTGATTTCGCAGAATGTGGGGTTCTTTTCAAAGTGCAGAGGTATCTCGATACCCTCAGCGTCCTCAGAACCGCCCCAACGTAATTTTACAGGGAACTGTGCGTCGCCCTCGCTTTTCATTTCGGGATAGAAATATTCATCGTGAATAATTTCCTTGTAGGTCTGCATTACAGGCTGCTCAATACCGCAGTCGGCATTGTTCGGATCCTCAATTTCAAGTCCCAGTCTGCCTCTGTCACGGAACTGATAGAATGTAAAGCCGTTGAACCAGCCCTGATCCTTGTCGTTCTTGAGCATATCGCAGAATTCCTTTACCATTTCAGCCTGCTCGTAAGGTCCCGTTACATCGCCGTCAGCGTTGAACTCACTCATTACCATAGGCTTCTTTACTCCGCCGCAAAGCTCTCTGTAACGCTTTTCCGACAGCTTAGTAAGATTATATGTATCCGCTACCTTGCTTCTGCCGAAAGAGTTTCCGCCCTCGTCCGCTACGTCAAAAGGCCAGCCCCAGTGGAGAGCCATGTACTTGTCAACAGACCATATATCCGTTGCTCTTACAGCGTCGGCAAATTCCTTCTCCATCTCGATTTCTCCGCCCTTTTCGGGATGCTCCACACCGCCGATACAGAGAATAGTCTGTACGTTGGGTGCAAACTTCTTGATTACCTCACGGGCGTGGATATAGAAATCAGCCACCTGCTGATATGTTGCACGCTTTGTGAATGAGAACCAGTTACCTGTAGCCTCGTGGTTGATTCTCAGCTGCATACGACCGAATGTCGAAAGCTCCTTACCTATCTGTTCGAGATGCTCGTCCGTAACATTCGGATCTATCGTCATTGTAAGTATAACGTCCTGTCCGTGACGTCTTACATCACGCATACAGGTGAAAGGCTCGTCGTCGGTTGTTCCGCCGATACCGCCCTTATATGTAAAATAGTCGTCATAGGGATAATCCCACTGGAATGTGATCTCCTTGTCCTTGAAAGCGTTTCTCGCTCTTGCAGGCCATGTTTCGTCAAGCGGATAATAGCAATACATAAGGCTTACCGCTCTGTGAGGTCTGCCCAGCTTGTTCAGGATATAATCCTGGTTTACATACTCTCCTCTTTCACTTCCGTCGCCAAGGTCAACCGCACATTTAGCAGGACCCATGTGGATCTTCTTGATCTCGCTCATGTTAATAAACTCCTTACACAACTTTTTTCAGAAATACTGATTTTTAAGACTTATCCGTCCTTTCCGGTAATTTGTTCGTCCGCCGCTATGCACCGCTCACAGACAGCTTACCGGAATAATTTTGTGAAAACCTGCGTTTTCACCGAATAAATTGAGTATATCATAAAATGAAAACGATTTCAAGGCTTTACAAAAAAATTTTTTTGGTATATAATAAAGCAGTATTGCAAAATTGAAAGGAACGGTAACCTATGTTAGAATATGATGAACTCAAAGTTGAGTTCGAGGGCTATGAGCCTGAGCTTAAAGAGCTTGCCGGCGCACTTGACCTTGATAATCTCAAAACAGAAATAGCAAAGCTCGAAGAACAGAGCGCACAGCCTGATTTCTGGAACGATGTAGAAAATTCTCAGAAAATTTCTCAGAAAATAGGCGAAGATAAGAATATAGTACAGAGCTACGAAAAGCTTCGTGAAAGCTATGACGATGTAATGACAATGCTCGAGCTTGCTCAGGAAGAGGATGACGAATCTATGCTTCCCGAGATACAGGAGCTTGCAAAGCATTTCAGAACAGAGCTTGAATCGCAGAAGCTCGCTACCCTTCTCTCAGGCGAATTTGACCATAATAATGCGATTCTCACATTCCACGCAGGCGCAGGCGGTACAGAGGCTCAGGACTGGGTCGAGATGCTTTACCGTATGTACAATCACTGGGCAGAACAGCACAGTATGAAGGTAACCGTACTCGACTACCTTGACGGTGAAGAAGCAGGCATAAAGAGCGCCAGCATACTGATTGAGGGCAGAAACGCTTACGGCTATCTGAAGAGCGAAAACGGCGTACACAGACTTGTCCGTGTATCTCCCTTTGACAGCTCCGGACGCCGCCACACCAGCTTTGCTTCCGTTGAAGTAATGCCTGAAATCAATGAAGATATTGACATTGAGATAAGCGAAGACGAGATTAAGATGGACGTTTACCGTGCAAGCGGTGCAGGCGGTCAGAAGGTCAACAAGACATCCTCCGCTGTTCGTATCACACATATTCCCACAGGCATCGTGTGCGCCTGCCAGACAGAGCGTTCACAGCATCAGAACAGAGAATATGCTATGCGTATGCTGAAGTCAAAGCTGCTTGAGATCAAGGAAAGAGAACACCTCGACAAGATCTCCGACATCAAGGGTGAACAGCTTCAGATCGCATGGGGCGCACAGATACGCTCCTATGTATTCATGCCCTACACAATGGTAAAGGATCACCGCACAGGCTACGAAATGGGCAACATCGGCGCAGTTATGGACGGCGACCTTGACGGCTTTATAAACGCTTATTTAAAGGCACTCAGCTTAGGACAGATATAATGAAAAAGAACGACATCGTTGAAATTGAGATAACAGCTCTTTCAAGCGAATGTTCCGGTATAGGCAAGAAGGACGGCATGGTTATTTTCGTGCCGTTTTCTGCTATAGGGGACAAGCTTGAAGTAAAGATACTGAAAGTAAACAAAACCTACTGCTACGGCAAGATAGAAAGGATCATCACGCCCTCTCCCGACAGGGTCACTCCCGACTGCCCCGTTTACACTAAGTGCGGCGGATGTTCTCTGCGCCATATCAGCTACGAGGCTCAGCTCAGAGCCAAAGAGCAGTTCGTAAAGGACGCTTTTACCAGAATAGGCGGTCTTTCGCCCGAATTTTTGCCGATAATCCGCAACACCGATATAAACGGCTACCGCAACAAGCTGCAGATACCCATAGGCACCGATAAGGACGGAAATCTTATCGCAGGCTTCTATGCCTTCCACTCGCACAGAATAGTTCCTTGCGAAAAGTGCCTTTTACAGCCCGACATTTTTTTGAAAATCACTGCCGACTTTCTGAAAATTTCTACCGGGCTTAATCTGACCGCTTACGATGAAACTACGCACAAAGGTATATTGCGTCATTTATATTTAAGAAAAGGCTATTACAGCGGAGAAATATGTCTTTGTATAGTAGTAGCAAAAAATGTTCCGGAAATTAAAATTCTCTCGGACAGACTTCTTGAAAAATACCCCGAGATAGTAAGTTCTGTAATCAATGTAAATAGCAGGAATACTAACGTAATTTTAGGCGATGAAGAGATAGTATTGACATCAAAAAACTACATTTGTGACATCATGTGCAAAATCGCCGTAAACATAGCTCCGAAGGCGTTTTATCAGGTTAATACTCCCTGTGCGGAACAGCTTTATTCATCAGCCTGTGATTTTGCTGAGCCGAAGGGCAAAACAGTGCTTGATTTGTACTGCGGAGCAGGCACGATCGGGCTTTCAATGGCACGCACGGCAAAGAAGATAATCGGCGTCGAGATAGTCCCCGAGGCAATCGAAAACGCAAAGCAGAATGCCCTCGCAAACGACATAACAAACTGCGAGTTCATCTGTGCCGATGCCGCCGAAGCCGCACGGATACTGCATTCACGCAGCCTCCGCCCCGACGTGATAATGGTTGACCCTCCCCGCAAGGGCTGCGGTAAGGAAGCCTGCGAGCAGATAGCCGCCTTCTCCGCCCCCCGCATCGTCATGGTCTCCTGCAACGCCGCCACCGCCGCCCGTGACTGCGCCTGTTTCGCCGAACTCGGCTACTCCACCGACAAGTGCGTAGCAGTCGATATGTTCAGCGGCACAAACCACGTTGAGTGCGTTGTCCTCCTTTCCACAAAAAGCCAGACGGACATATCAACGTAAAAGTTGAGTTTGGCGAGGGTGAGGGAAAAGTTCCGCTTGATAATATCGCTAAAAGAGCCGAAGAATATAAGCCCAAAGAACGAGTGACCTACAAAATGATAAAGGAGTACATAGAAGCTAAGCTTGGCAAAAATCAAAATGTTACGCTACCTGTCTTGTTGTCGATATGTGAATATTTGAAATGTGATTTTGGAGATATTATGGAAGCGTTACCAGATGATGTTGATAAGGAGCGTGAAAGCTGATTATGAATGAAAGTATTTTAATTGTAGACGATGAAAAAGAGATAGCCGATTTAATTGAGGTATATCTAAAAAATGACGGATACACGGTACATAAATTCTATAATGGTCTGGATGCTTTGGGATGTATTGAAACGCAAAAAATGGATTTGGCAATTTTAGATGTAATGCTTCCAGATATTGATGGATTTCGTATTTGTCAGAAAATCAGAGAACAGTATTTTTATCCTATTATAATTCTGACGGCAAAAGTTGAGGATACTGATAAAATTATGGGACTTACCATCGGAGCTGATGATTACATTACAAAACCATTCAACCCTTTGGAGGTTGTCGCAAGAGTAAAAACACAGCTTCGTCGTTATGTTCGTTATAATAATGCGGCTAATACCGAGGAAAAAGATGCTCCCATTGCAGAACATGATGTAAGAGGACTTATTATAAACAAGAATACTCACAAATGTACTTTGTATGGAAAAGAGGTTACTTTGACACCTATTGAGTTTTCTATCCTCTGGTACTTGTGTGAGAACAGAGGAAAAGTTATTTCGTCTGAGGAATTGTTTGAAAATATTTGGGGTGAGAAATTCCTTGATAACAATAATACTGTTATGGCTCATATCGGAAGATTGAGGGAAAAGCTTAATGAGCCTGCAAAAAAACCGAAATTTATAAAAACTGTGTGGGGAGTGGGATATACCATTGAAAAATAAAAGAAATAGCGAAAGAGATGATTATCGTCTTCTTAAAAACAAATTATTGATTAGAATTTTTGGAATGTTGTTTTTTGCGTTTGCTTTTTTAGCAGCCTTGTACTCTCTATTTTTAAAGGGGCACATAGCAGACACTTTTGTGGGTTTTTTGGATAATTTTGTCTACCATGATTATGACCGAGCTTATAATGTATATTCAATATATATTAGAGATTATATGAGTATTTTCTACGTAGTGCTTTCCTTACTGTTATTTGCAATTATTTTGCGCTTTTATCTAAATGAATTTTCCAAGTATTTCAAAGAAATTAACCGTAGTATAGATGCTCTGATAGAAGAAAATTCAGGAGATATTGTTTTGCCTTCTGAATTAACTGCAATCGAAAAGAAAATCAATCATATTAAGCATACTCTTGAACAACGAAAACTGGCAGCAGAGCTTTCAGAACAGCGGAAAAATGACCTTGTTGTTTATCTTGCCCACGATTTGAAAACCCCACTCACCTCAGTAATTGGGTATTTAACTTTGCTGCGGGACGAAAACAAAATTTCCGAAGAATTAAGAGAAAAGTATTTGTCAATTTCTTTGGAAAAAGCAGAACATCTTGAGGATTTAATTAACGAATTTTTTGAAATCACGCGGTTTAATCTTTCTAATATCACTCTTGAGTACAGCAGGGTCAATTTGACCCGTATGCTTGAACAACTTACATACGAGTTCAAACCAATGTTTTTAGAGAAGAATTTAAAATGTGAGCTTGAAATAGCCCCAGACACTATGATAAAGTGCGATGTCAATAAGATGCAGCGCGTTTTTGATAATCTGCTGAGAAATGCAGTGAATTATAGCTTTGATGACAGCACTATTCATATTGCTGTAAAACAAAACGGTGAAAATTTGTGTATTCAGTTTACCAATTGCGGCAATACCATTCCAAAAGAAAAGCTTGTACGCATTTTTGAACAGTTTTATCGTCTTGATGTTGCACGAAGTTCCAGAAGCGGAGGTGCAGGATTGGGTCTTGCAATTGCAAAAGAAATCGTTGAGCTTCATAACGGAACAATTACCGCAAAAAGTGAAAATGAGCAAATCGAATTTACAGTCACTCTTCCGCTCCTGTAGGAAAATCGTAAGAAATTCCGCAGGAAAACATAGGAAACTCTTGTGGGGAAACGAAAAAAAAGCACGCTTGCTTTTGGTACACTTACAGTACCAAAAGCAAGCGTGCTTTTTTTAGCTTATCAGGGAGGAAAAACGATGTCAACTCATACCCAACAAACCAAGAACCGCCGTCCCCACTTATTTATCTGCATCCTGATTTTACTGATAGCATTAGCCTGCATCTTTGTTCAGCGTTTTGCAGGGACAGATATATACAACAAGGCATCATTGCCTTCCATTGATTTTGGTAATGAAAATGAAGCAGATGGAGAATGGTGCTTGATACTGGTGAATAAATGGCATCCCCTTGAAACTGACAGTGAAATCAATTTAACAGAACTATCAAACGGACAATGCGTGGACAGCAGAATATACCCTCAGCTTCAGAAAATGTTTGATGATATGAGGGATGATGGTGTATATCCTGTTGTTGCCTCCGGCTACAGAACAGAGCAGGAGCAACAGCAAATATACGATGAATCAATGGCGGAGTATATCGAAAAAGGATATTCTGAATCCGACGCAAAAACAGAAACAGAACGCTGGGTTGCTATTCCGGGAACAAGTGAACATCAACTTGGTCTTGGCGTTGATATAAATGCTGATGGCATAAATTCATATGGTTATGAGGTTTATAACTGGCTCGCTCAAAATGCCTATCGCTATGGGTTTATATATCGCTATCCAGAGAATAAAGTTGCAATCACAGGTATAGCCAACGAGCCATGGCATTACCGATATGTCGGTGTTAATGCGGCTACTGAAATATACAAACAAGGAATATGCCTTGAAGAATATCTGGGAGAAACAAACTAAGAGGGTGAATTTAAGAAAAGAAAAAGACTGACACAGGTGTTTCCCTTTTTACTTCCTATCCGTAAATGGCAAAGGAAAAAACTGTTCTATTTAGAAATGCTGATAGACGGAAACAAATACGCCAAAAATAAATCTGAGGCACTATTGCCTAATACGGTATTTGAAACTTCATCACTTATGATGAATGAAAACAGTGGATTTGATATGAAATATCAAATTAACAAGGTACATAATCTTAAACTTGCCGCAAGAACAATCAATAAGGTGATTATTGAGCCAAATGAAACATTTTCTTTTTGGCAGCTTGTACGGTGGGCTGACCACCACGAGAAATATAAGGACGGATTAAACCTTGTTAAGCAAGTCTTTATTGAATTGCAACTAAAAGGAAGTAATCCTATTTGAAACAGAAAAAGGCGAAAAAACTATCCGTTCAAGTGCGGCAGACAGACAAATGTCGCTGTCTGCGGCGGTTTTTTATTTACTGTCATATTTACACATAGATTAAGCATCCGTTTACCTCTTTGAATCCGACTTTGCTGTACAGCTTATACGAAATGCTGTTTCTTTTTGTTTCTAAAAAAACACGGCATTTTCAAACAGATTGAAAAATTCGTTCATCATAACAGTTCCATAGCCTTTATTCTGATATTCAGGTGCAATGGCAACCGTATCAATTTTGATATTCCTTGATAATATTCCGGGAATCTCACAGGCTGTCAGGAAGCCGACTATAACATCTTTTTCAATCAACGTATACATAAAACAATTTTCTGTTTTTATAAACCGTTCAAGATACTCCGCAACCGCTTCGCTGTACAAATCTCCGATTGGTCCTTTTTTGTCAAAAGCATCAAGATATATATGTGTGCAATCGTAAATAGCGTTTTGCCTTGCCGTAACCGGTTCTGCCATCAAATCTCCCTTTCATAACATAATAAGATATGTTCATTATAAACAGGCAAAAATCTTTTGTCAAGAAACATCTTTTGCATCATAGCCTTATTGACAAATTCCTGCCCCCGTACTATAATCAAAGTAAATAAACGGCAATTCTTGATTGTAAGCAAGCCGCAATACAGGAGGATGAAAAAATGGCTAAAAACAAGTATGCAGGCACACAGACCGAAAAGAATCTTCAGGAAGCGTTTGCAGGAGAATCTCAGGCAAGAAACAAGTATACATATTTTGCATCCGTAGCGAAAAAAGAGGGCTATGAGCAGATGTCCGCCCTTTTCCTGAAAACTGCGGATAACGAAAAGGAACACGCTAAGATGTGGTTCAAGGAGCTTGCAGGAATAGGCGATACAAAGGCAAACCTTGAGGCTGCCGCAGACGGCGAAAACTACGAATGGACAGATATGTACGAAAACTTCGCCAAGACAGCAGAGGAAGAGGGATTTCCTGAGCTTGCCGCTAAGTTCAGGGCGGTAGGCGAGATAGAAAAGCACCACGAGGAAAGATACCGTGCGCTGTTAAAGAACATAGAAACCGCACAGGTATTTGAAAAGAGTGAAGTCAAGGTATGGGAGTGCCGCAACTGCGGTCATATCGTAGTAGGCACAAAGGCTCCCGATGTATGTCCCGTATGTAATCATCCGCAGAGCTACTTTGAAGTACACGCTGAGAATTATTGACGGGAGTACAAAACACATTTAAGCAGACAAGCTTCCGTTGACGGCATATAAAAACCGCCGGCGGAAGCTTTCTTTTCAACCGCTGTATCTAAAAGGAGCATATTATGAAAAACTACAGCCGGGCGGTACCGGGTACGGGCGTTATAGCCAATGAAACAGCCGCCGCTTTGCAGAAAAACGGAAGAAATCTGTTTGCCGTAGGCAACAGGACGCACGGCAAGGCTGTGGCTTTTGCCGAAAAATATAATATCGGCAGGGTGTATGACAGCTATGATGAAATGTTCACCGACCCCGATGTCGATATAATCTACATTACCACTCCGCACAACACACATTACGGCTTTATAAGGAGCATATTATGAAAAACTACAACCGGGCGGTACTGGGTACAAGCATTATCGCAAATGAAACAGCCGCCGCTTTGCAGAAAAACGGAAGAAATCTGTTTGCCGTAGGTAACAGGACGTATGACAAGGCTGTGGCTTTTGCCGAAAAATACAATATCGGCAAGGTGTATGACAGCTATGATGAAATGTTCACCGACCCCGATGTCGATATAATCTACATCACCACTCCGCACAACACGCATTACGGCTTTATAAGGAGCATATTATGAAAAACTACAACTGGGCGGTACTCGGCGCGGGCGTTATAGCCAATGAAACAGCCGCCGCAATGCAGAAAAACGGAAGAAATCTGTTCGCCGTAGGCAACAGAACGCACGGCAAGGCTGTGGCTTTTGCCGAAAAATACAATATCGGCAAGGTGTATGACAGCTATGACGAAATGTTCACCGACCCCGATGTCGATATAATCTACATCACCACTCCGCACAACACGCATTACGGCTTTATGAAGAAAGCAATTTTAAACAAAAAGCATATTCTTGTTGAAAAGTCGATAACATTGAATAGTGACGAACTCGGTGAGCTTATCTCGCTTGCAGACGAGAATAACGTTGTAATCGGTGAAGCGATGACGGTTTATCATATGCCGATATATAAAAAACTGAATGAAATTCTGAAAAGCGGCACACTCGGCAGAGTGAATCTTATCACAATGAATTTCGGCAGTTTCAAGGAATACGATATGAAAAACCGTTTTTTCAACAGAAGCCTTGCAGGCGGTGCGATGCTTGATATAGGCGTGTATGCCTTGTCTGTTATCCGTTGGTTTTTCGATTCAAAGCCGGATAATATGCTGTCACAGCTTAAAACCGCACCGACTGGAGTTGACGAACAGGCGAGCCTTTTGCTGTCGGACAAGGAGGGACAGATGGCAACCGTTATGCTGTCGCTCCATTCAAAACAGCCCAAGCGTGCTATGATCTCCTGCGAAAACGGCTATATCGAGATCATGGAATATCCGAGAGCGTGGGAAGCAAAAATAACCTATACGGACGGCAGGACGGAGCTTGTCGGCGCAGGTGAAAATTCCGATGCACTTTACTATGAAATAACCGATATGGAAAAGGCGGTAAACGGCGACAAAAACGTAATGTGCCTTGACTACACCGCCGATGTTATGGAGATAATGACAAGGTTCAGGCAGGAACACGGCATAATTTACCCGGAGGAAGAATAAATGGACAGATGTGAAAAGCTACGGGATAATCTGTACGGTGTCGAATTGCTGACAGGTTCAATTACACCCATAAAGGAACATATTGCGCAGATATTCTATATTGTAAACAACACCGATAACAGCGAATTTATCGGAAACGAAGCGTTGCAGATGATAACTCAGTTCGGTAAAACCGAGTATCATTTCTGCGGCAGACACAGCGAATTATGGCAGAGAATCTTTAACGATACCGCTCTTAAAATTTATCCGACAGACAGCGAAAAGGTCGTTACCCGTAAGTATGAAAGCACGGAGAAATTTGCGGATGAACTGAGCTTGGTATTACAGGAGAGATACTTTGTTCCGACCGACTTTTATCTTATTTATGACGATGAAGAAATGTATAGGCAGGTTGTGGGAATGACGGAATGATAAACAGCATGAAATTATGCGGTAAATTTTGCCTTGACTATTTTTATTCAAGGTGATATAATCTGTAACGCAAAATTGCAGTATATTATTTGAAGGAGCGATTTTAATGAAAGTATTGATGCTCAACGGCAGTCCTAAGGCGAACGGCAATACCAATGCCGCACTACTTGAAGTAGGCAGGACGCTTGAAAACGAGGGCATTTCATATGAGATATTCCAGATGGGCGGAAAGCCTGTCAGAGATTGCATAGGCTGCGGACAGTGCAGTGAAAAAGGCTGTGCTTTCAACGATGACGATGTTAATGAGTTTATAGCAAAAGCTAAAGAAGCGGACGGATTTGTGTTCGGTACACCGGTATATTATGCTCACCCGAGCGGACGTATCCTGTCATTCCTTGACAGAGCATTCTACGCAGGCGGTGCGGCTTTCAGATTCAAGCCAGGTGCATCGGTTGCGGTTGCAAGACGAGGAGGCAGTTCAGCATCGTTCGATTGCCTTAACAAGTATTTCGGCATAGCACAGATGCCTGTTGTCGGCTCTACCTACTGGAACATGGTATACGGCAGAGTACCCGGTGAAGCCGAACAGGATCTTGAGGGTATGCAGACAATGCAGAACCTTGCAAAGAACATGGCGTGGATGATGAAGTGCTTTGAGCTTGGCAGAAAGAACGGCATTGCACTGCCCGATACAAGTGCGGTTGTAAGAACGGATTTTATAAGATAACTTAATATTCATAAGGTAATAATAAAAGGGCTGAACTGCTTAGTTGCAATTCAGCCCTTTTATTATTCTCTTACTCTCAGCTCTCTGAATGCGACAGCGGCCGCCGCACCGACATTGAGCGAATCGACACCGTGATACATCGGTATCTTTACCGTGTAATCACAGCCGTCTATAGTCTTCTGCGACAGTCCGTAACCCTCAGAGCCGAGTATTATAGCAAGCCTTTCCTCGCTCTGAAGCGTCTTGTCATCAATACTTACCGAGTTATCCGTGAGTGCCATTGCCGCTGTTTTAAAGCCCAGCGAATTAAGATATGCGGGGCCGTGCGACTGCCACCAATGCTCATCCTCGCCTATATATCCCCACGGGATAAGAAATACCGTTCCCATACTTACTCTTATGGCTCTCCTGCAAAGAGGGTCACAGCAGGACGGGGTTATCAGCACAGCGTCTATGCCGAGTGCCGCCGCTGAGCGAATTATTGCTCCTGTGTTGCTGACATCGGCTATATTTTCGAGCACGGCAATCCTTCGTGCGTTTTTGCAAAGCTCCTCTGCCCTTTTCGGCGCAGGACGCTCCATAGCGCAGAGCATTCCACGTGTCAGCTCATAGCCTGTAAGCCCGGACATTATCTTACTGTCGGCGGTATATACCGGAATATCACCGCACCGCTCTATTATGCCGTTTGCACGGTCATTGATATACTTTCTGTCTGTGAGCATCGAAATCGGCTTACAGCCTGCGTCAAGGGCTACTTCTATAACCGTCTGACTTTCAGCTATAAATATTCCGTGTTCATACTCGTACACCTTGCGAAGCCGTGCATCTGTCAGGTGAGTGTATATTTCAAGCTCGGGTATATTTATATCGGCAACATCTATTATTTCAGCCATACTGTTTATTATTTCCTTTCGGGCGGACTTTTTCGTATTGCAAATAATATCGAAAAGTGATAGAATATTATCACAGCGCATCCGCTTATCGCACTGAATATTATAGCGTATCGGGCGGATGTTGTCAAATATGGCGGTACTAAAAATATATTACGAAAAGACGGCAGGTATGGATTACTTATACAAAATCACGGTAGAAATAGATAATGAAAAAGTGCTGAGCTTACAGCAACACGATTTGGATGCGGTATATAAGACAGTAAGAGAAGCGTTTGTAGGGTGTAATTTTAAAGAAGTGCCGACAGATAATAAGCAGATTGCTTTTGTTATCAGGGACGGTAACGATTCTTTCAGCGAGGTCGGGATCGTGGCAAATGCTCTTTACGACAGTTGGCTCGGCAAGTATCTGAAAAAGATGGAATGGTACGATATGAGCGATGACAGCACTGAGGATATGCTCAGAGAAATACAAGAATTTGACAACGAATACGGCAAATAAATTTAACGGAGAACATTATGAAAACAGGACTTGTGCTTGAAGGCAGCGCTATGCGTGGAATGTACACGGCAGGCGCACTTGACGTACTTCTTGAAAATGATATAAATTTTGACGGGATAATAGGAACATCGGCAGGTGCGGTGTTCGGAGTGAATTTTCTGTCAAGGCAGGACGGCAGGGTCATCCGCTACAACTGCCGTTTCAACGGCGACAGAAGCTATATGGGGATAAAGCCGTTACTTAAAAGCGGTGACTTTTTCAACACGGAATATGCCTATTACAAAGTGCCGAACGAGCTTGATATATTTGATGACGAAGCCTATCAGAAATCGGGCGTGCCGTTTTATGCAACGGTCACTGATGTAAAAACGGGAAAGCCGGAGTATCTGCAGGTAAAAAGCGTACTTCGGGATATGGAAATGCTCCGTGCTTCTGCTTCGATGCCGTTTATATCAAAGCCTGTTATAATCGGCGGCAGAGCGTATCTTGACGGAGGAATTTCCGACAGCATACCGTTTGAGCATTTTTCCGAAATGGGATACAAAAAGCAGGTGGTAATCCTCACCCGTGATATGAACTACCGCAAAAAGCCGATGAACAAACTGCTGATACGCTCGTTCTACGGTAAATTCCCCGACTTGTGCAATGCGCTTGAAAACCGTCACAATGTCTACAACGAAAGCATAGACAAGCTATGCGAACTTGAACAAAGCGGCAAGGTATTTATTATCCGTCCGTCTGAGCCGATAACGATAAGCCGAACGGAGAGAGATCCCGACAGGCTGAAAAGCGTTTATGAGCTTGGGAGGAAGGATATGGAGATGCGTCTTGAAAAGTTACACGAATATCTGTCACAATTTTAAAAAGGAGAGCAAATATGAACACAAATTCAACTATAACAATAAATACCGGGAAAACAACAATAAAAATAATACCGGATAGCGATAATGGTAAAGCAGCTATATTACAACAATCATCAGGCAAAACTACCAATTTTACCATAATCAACTGTAAAGACGGCGAACTTGGTAAACATATCACTTCTTTTCTCACTAAGAATAACATTGTAAACCAAAATGTGATAAAGATAATTTCCAATGCTTTGTTGCATAACAATAAATTATCCATATACACTAATAGCAATCATAGCATAAACGCTACATATTTCTGCAAAAATGGCGATGTTTACGATGATTACGATAATGAAGATGAATTTAACGAAAACTGTGAAAGTGACATAACAGGTCTCTATACATCTGACATATCCGGTGACTTTCACGGTGACATTGTCGGCACTATGAGCGGTGATATTAACGGCGACCTTAACGGTGACATTGTCGGCACTATGAGCGGTGATATTAACGGCGACCTTAACGGTGACATTGTCGGCACTATGAGCGGCGATATTAACGGCGACCTTAACGGTGACATTGTCGGCACTATGAGCGGCGATATTAACGGCGACCTTAACGGTGACATTGTCGGCACTATGAGCAGCGATATAAGCGGCGACTTTAACGGCGACATTATCGGCATTATGCATGGGATTATCAAAGGCAATACAAATGAAGCAATTATATGCGATGAAGACGATGAGGATAACTTTGCTATAAACAATAAGAATAACAGAACCGATATTTATACATCTGATATATCAGGTGATTTTTACGGTGACATCACCGGTACTATGAAATGCGATATTAAAGGCAACCTTTACGGTGATATAACAGGCGTTATGGAAGGAAATATTGAAGGTGACCTTAACGGCGATATACTAAATACTATGAACGGAGATATCGGTGGCAATCTTAACGGTGATATTTTCGGTATTATGAACGGAAACATTAGCGGTGATATTAATGGTGATATTCTTGGCACAATGAGAGGAATCATAAAAGGCAAGATTAATCGATCTGATGCAAACAACTAATAAATTACAGGAGTTAATATGGCAAACAAGAAATGTCCCGTTGCGAAAAAATGCAGCGGCTGTCAGCTGTCCAACATGACATACGAACAGCAGCTTGAATGGAAGCAGAAGGATACCGAAAAGCTGCTCGGCAGTTTCGGCAAGGTATCTGAAATTATAGGCGCAGACGATCCGTACAACTACAGAAACAAGGTGCAGGCGGTATTCCGCTCTGACAGAAACGGCAGGATAATCTCCGGCGTATATCAGTCGTCCAGAAACGGCATTGTCGGAATTGACAGCTGTATGCTTGACGATAAACGTGCGGACGAGATAATCGTCGGCATAAGAGAGCTGCTCAGATCGTTCAAATTACATCCTTATGACGAGGGTACGGAGCGTGGCTTTTTACGTCATGTGCTTGTCCGTGTCGGAAAGAAAACCGGAGAGATACTGGTTACTCTTGTCGGCGGAAACTCAATGTTCCCTAAAAAGCACGATTTTGTGAAAGCACTTGTAAAGCGGTTTCCGGATATTACGACCGTGACATTCTCGGTAAACCGCACTCCCGAAATGCTTCTTCTCGGAGAAAATAACGAGGTGCTTTACGGCAAGGGATACATTACGGATATTCTTTGCGGAAAAAGATTCAGAATATCTCCGCAATCGTTCTATCAGATAAATCACGCACAGACCGAAAAGCTGTACGACTACGCTATAAAGGCGGCGAAGCTCACGAAGAAGGACGTTCTGCTTGACGCATACAGCGGAATAGGCACGATAGGCATAATAGTGTCTGACTATGTAAAGCAGGTACAGGGCATTGAATACAACGCATCAGCCGTCCGTGACGCAGTAAAGAACTGTCACGAAAACGGACTTACCCGTAATATTGCTTTCAACCGGGGCGACGCAGGCGAGTTTCTTGAAAAGAAGGCAAAGCTCGGCACGCATTATGACGCAGTGATCCTCGACCCTGCAAGGACGGGAGCGGACAGAAAGTTTTTAAACTCGCTCGTTAAAATCGCACCGGAAAGAATAGTTTATATTTCCTGCAATCCGGCTACGCAGGCGAGGGATCTGAAAACGCTGACGAAAAAGTACACAGTGACCGATATTCAGCCGTTTGATATGTTCCCGCATACGAGGCACGTTGAGACGGTGGTCTTGCTTTCCAAGGGAGAGATCGACTCGAAAAAGGTTCGGGTTGAGTTCTCTTTGGAAGATATGGATATGTCCGAGTTCCAAGATGGAGCAACCTATCCGCAGATCAAGGAGTATGTTTTGGAGCATACCGGGTTAAAGGTTTCCAACCTTTATATTTCTCAGATAAAGAGAAAATGCGGACTGGAAGTCGGCAAGAACTACAATCTGCCGAAGTCCGAGGATTCCAGACAGCCACAATGCCCACCGGAGAAGGAAAAAGCAATCCGAGAAGCATTCAAATATTTTGGGATGATCTAACATCCAGCAAAATGGAGGTTTCTTATGGATAGATTGATTTCTTGTGAGTTCAACATGGATAACGCCTGTGTGGAGCTGAAATTCCTTGATGGCAGCATGATTTCTATTGATACCATCGCAGTGGAGAACGAGGTTGCCGACAATATGTATCAGCGGTCAGAACTGGACTATCTGATCTACAATGATCCGATTGGATATGCTGATTTGATACTGAACGGTAATCCCGAAACCTATTTGAAAACTGTAACTGAATACAAACCGCTTGATAGCTAACCAACACTTTGCCCGTGGGAAAAATTCTGCGGGCAATTTTTTTGTATCTTTTCTGTGAACTCTATTGATTTTGGCTGTCTAATGTGGTAGACTATGTGCGAAGTCTAATGGTGTAGACAAGGAGGGCGTGAATATGGATTTTCCGAAGATTCACGAAAGTGAATATCGTTTTTGTTTGATTATGTGGGAGCATGAGCCGGTTACTGCTGTCGAGCTTGTAAAGCTGTGCCAGGATCAACTCGGATGGAAAAGGACTACGACTTATACCGTTATCAAGCGTCTTGGAGAGCGTGGTGTGCTGAAGAACGACAATGGCACTGTTACTTCTCTCGTTTCCAAAGATGAAGCCCAGGCGTGTGAGATCGATGAACTGGTTGAGAAAAAATTCGAGGGTTCTCTGCCTGCCTTTATCGCTGCTTTTACAAAGCATCAGGCTATGTCCGAAGATGAGCTTGATGAGGTACAGCGCATGATCGACCGCATCAGGAAAGGAGGTTCACAATGAACGAACTCTTTTTGAAAATTATCAACATGAGTATATCTGCAAGCTGGCTTATCCTGGCTGTGCTGATACTCAGGCTTGTTTTGAAGAAAGCTCCCAAGTGGGTCAATGTTCTGCTTTGGGGTATCGTGGCTGTCAGATTGATTTGCCCGCTCTCTTTTGAGAGCGCATTAAGCCTTATCCCAAGTTCAGAAACAATTCCGTTGGATATTGAAATGGCGGCCAAACCCACAATAGACAGCGGTGTTCCGGCGATCAATAGTGTGGTCAATCCTGTTCTATCCTCATTTGCCCCACCACAGCATGTATTGACGAGTGCAAACCCGCTTCAGATTTGGATTCCGATTTTGAATATTATCTGGTTGATTGGTGTCGGCGCCCTTCTCTTGTATACCGCAGTTAGTTATTGGCGCCTATGTCGTAAAGTGGATACCGCTGTTCGCTACAAGGGCAACATTTTCCAGAGTGAGAATGTAAGTTCTCCGTTTGTCCTGGGCATTATCAAACCGAGAATCTATCTCCCGTTCAACATGAATGGTCAGGATCTGGAGCACGTTGTTGCCCACGAACAGGCGCACATTCGCCGCAAAGACCATTGGTGGAAGCCTCTTGGTTTTCTCCTGCTGACGATTCATTGGTTCAATCCTCTCATGTGGTTGGCTTATGTTCTGCTGTGTCGTGACATTGAGCTTGCCTGCGATGAAAAAGTCATCAAGGAACTTGGCAATGAGCAGAGAGCCGATTATATGCAAGCACTTGTTGCCTGTAGTGTAAACCGCCGCATGATCGCCGCTTGTCCTCTTGCCTTTGGCGAGGTAGGTGTAAAGGAGCGCGTGAAGTCTGTGATGAATTATAAGAAGCCTGCGTTCTGGGTTATTATTATTGCAGTCATTATTTGCGTGGGCGTTGCGGCCTGCTTCCTGACGAATCCTAAACAAGACCGCTATACATTGCGAATTGTTGTTCCCGCAGGAAGTCAAGAGGAATTTGTATATACGGAGGAGGAAGTCAGCACAGTCAGAAATTCAATTAAAATATGGTCTGGTGATGGATTGGGTGATACAGAAGTTCTTTTGTTCCCCGTTAATAAAACAGCAGAAACCGGATACACAGCCACTTATCTTACGCATGGTATGTCTGTGGAATTTGATGCAGAAAATGATACGTGGTTTAAGATTGGTGTGAATATGCAGAACCCCACCAATGAGGACATTATTGTTTATGTTGAAGTAGAAAATGTAGAAGTGCGTATTGTGGACGAGATAAATTCCGTAATAGAGTGGTTTGATTACCTTGAAACCCCTGATGAAATGAAATGGGACGGTAGTCTTGAAATCAGCCTCACCGAGTTTCCAGATGTGACCTTCCGTTGGACTTACGGAGAGATGCTGGCTGTTAAGGGTAGTAAAAGCACTTCACTTTATACGGGGATGCCAATCTGGAACGCCTATTTCTGCGACCTCACTGGCGACGGTTTGCCTGAGTTGTGTTCTTCAATCAGTTGGGGCTCAGGCATGATTGACAACCGTGTCATTATCTATGACTATGCAAACGGAGTAAGCTATGAGCTGTCTGACAGAGGGTATTTTGATTTCACTCTCAGACAGGATCATCAAGATGGCCGCTTGTATGTAGATAAAACAAAATATCATACTGATGAACTGGTAGAAACCGGCCGACTGGTTTTCAAGAATCATTGCATTCAGATTGAAGGTTTTTCCAACGAAGCGCATCAGGTGTTCCAAGCTGAAATTCTGGAAATTCATAATGGCAATTATCTTGTGAAGCCTGTTGAAGGTAGCTGGGAATTGAGTAGTGCAGACCGAATTGAAGTGTCGATCAGAAATGTGCATCCATCACCGGAACCTGAAATCGGAGATGTGATCGAAATTGAATACGCTGGTGAAATCCTTGAAACCTATCCTGCACAAATTGCAGATGTTTATGGTATCAAGGTTATTGAGAAAAACAAAGGCTTTACCCATCTGGCAAACGATGATTAGAAAATCACAAATATCGAATAATTAGTTTCAAGCAGATAAACCGCTGCAATTCTCATTCCAAAGGGGGGATGAATGTTGTAGCGGTTTTTTCTTTTTATGGTTCAAATGCCAGCATTGTTTTCGTTGGCAGTTTCTCGTTTTCACAGTTCAGAAGATACGCTATCACCTTGTTCGCAAAGCGATTTGTTTTCATGGTATCCCAATCAGCAAGCCGGATGATCTCTGCTGTGCCGTTCTCAAAATCCAATGATATTTCGCCCCATTCGCCGTCGCAGTCTGCTTGGTATTCGTAGATTGCGGCGGCGATTTTCTTTTTGCGCTTAGTTTTGGATTTCTGTTTCAACCGGACAGCATGGATTGCATCCTCGGCAACCAGAAGTTCCGTCAGTTTGTCTACTGCTTTCCGATAGGCTCGTTCTGCACCGCTGGCTGTGCTGCCCTCAAACATAACCGCCAGTTCTTCAAAGGTGGGGCGGTCTTTCCATGAGCCGACACGCCCACAGGTCATGCAGATCGCAAGACGCTTTTCAAGCAAGGTCTGTTCCCGGTAATTCAGTTTCTCAAATGCCCGCTGCACCTTTTCTGCTTGTATGCCGTTCCAGAGGATGTCGGTATAGTTCCAGCTATCGTCAAGGGCAACATCTTCGCCTGTTTCCTCGCCATCCTCGTCTGTTACATAGAACAGTTGCTGATTGCGGATGCCACGGACAACTTTCAGATATTCTTCCGCAAGGGCAAGCTCGCAGTTGTACTTCTTGGAAAACTCGCTGACCGCATCCTTGGTGTTATGGTACAGCCATGCCATTGACCGCACCATTTTGTAATTGGTCAAAGAGGACACCGACCATTTTTCTTCGCCCATGCGGAAACGGAGCATAGCATCCCGGATAAACGGGAAAATGTAGGTAGCATACTCTGCACCCTTGGCAGGATCATAGTCCATCAGCTTTTGGAGCATTTGCTCCCGACAGGAGAGCTTTATATCTATAAAACGGTCTGTGTCATACAAATCGCCGCCATCCACGCCGAGAAAGAATTTGATGCGCTTGTTGAGCTGCGGTTCGTAGTGGTGCAGGAAGAACGAAAAATAAAGCAAATTCTTTTCCTGCAAGGCAGACAGAATATGTTCATTTGGATTGCTAACCGCTGGCGGTTCCGGCTCCAGTTGGAAGATGCGCTCTGCCACATAGGGAATGATGCCATCACCGTATGGATTGACAGCGTGTTTCGGTATGTATCCGGTCATATTCCATGTAAAATCATTCAGCATAGCGCACCTCCTTCCAGTTTAGTAATACTCATAAATATCCCGTGGTCAACTAATGGGTTATTTATTACTTTATTTTCTTTAACATACGGTGATAAATAGGTGCATTTGGTGCAGGAGTTGTGATTGGGACCAGAAGTCCCTCTTTGATAAATTGTTCCACACGCAAAGCAATCCACCCATCACCGATCCCTAATGGATTCTTTCCAAGAACCTGTCCAACAAGCACGCTTTCCTTAAACTCGTCGTCCAGTGTATCCAATTCTCGAAGAATAAATGTATCATACAGAGTTTCTGATACGCTGACCAGTTTGCCGTTTATAACAGCACGAAGAGGAGAATTTTCCTGTTGGAGTTCTCTCCAGCGGTTAGCCAAACTACGAAGGTAATTTGTTGGCAACTTCTTTCCAAGAGATGCCATCCGTCCCAAGTGATAAGGTTCAACTTCTCCCCAACCGTTATACTGGACAATGCATCCATCTGGTCTTGTTTCCCACATTGGAAGCTCCACAATGGTAACATCCAATTTTTCAAAGCCGATTGGTCGTAGTTGTTCCAGAAGCCAATACAATCCGCACACATCATCTGGTTCTCGTCCGACCCAAACACGAATCGGCTCTCCGTTTTGTGCTTTTTCCAGTAGCGTAGCATAGTTCTTTCGGGATGTATTGAGAAGTTCAGTTACGATTTCAGATGCCATATCGGGCAGTATGCTTAGTAGCAAAGATAATGCCGACTCACGCTCCAAACAAATTCCTGCTTCGGAGATGTTGCCCACAGACAATGCCAACGGAAGATTAACTATGTCCTTACGATTTCCCTCCAACGGTATAGCATTCTCCCAACCAGAACGCTCCCGTTCTTCTGCTTGATGCTGGAACTTTTCTATTTCTTCTTTTGAAACTGTCCCATCAGAGATAATTACACTGGTTGCTCCGCCTAAAAAACCCTTATGTCCAATCGCAACCGCCATAGTCCCTGCGGCACTGTCGCTAAATACTACTTCTAACATAACGTTGCTCACCTCTTAGCTAAATTCAAATTCTTTTTAGTGCTTCTTTCTTCAAAGCCGCCTGTCCCATTTCTTTTTCATAATCGCCCTTGGCATAAGCGACATTGCTCAATGCCTGGAGCATCTTATCTTTTGCCAGCTTTTTCATGACCTCCGCAAGATCTTCATCCAGAGTACCACGCTTTATATAGCGGTTTATGGTATTCAGCCGCTTCTCATAAATCTGTTTCAGCGGATGATCGTCCGCAAGTTCCCTCTGTTCTCGCCCTTTCAGATTGCCGATCTGCCGACAGGTGCGGTGCAGCTTGTCCCCCGGTGCATAGCCACCGCAGTATTTGGTGTGCCTTGCGTTGGTGGTCAGAAACCACTTGCCGCAGATCCGGCATTTCTTCGGTGCATGACCAACACATAAGCCCTCAAAAAGATCAGACCGGAACATCCCTACAAAGGATACATAGTGCATCCGCTTGACCAGCTTCGCAACTTTTTCGCCGGGACGGATGACGGATACATACTGAACGGAATTGTTCAGGGTAGACATCCAGGCATTGCCTTCCGTGATGGAAAACTCCGGCGGGAAATAGCTGCCGAACATTTTTGCAAAACCCTCTGCGGTGCGGTCTGCTTCGTTGCCGTCTGTTTTTTCTGCAAAATCAAGCATGGCCGTTTGGTATTCCCCAAGGGAGTATGCCAGATGCCCGAAAACTGCGGTATAGCGTTGGAGCATCATCGCATCGGTAAAGTTCTGGATTTCTTCAAATTGCAAAGAATTGGTTGCGGCTTTTATGGCAAACTCCACATATTTCAGCGCATTGTCCACAGTAAAGACTTTTTCAATCCGTTCTCTGTGCTTTGAGATATTCATATAGGAGAACGGCGGTGTTTGACTGAGAATATCAAGCATCGTCAGAGCAGCTTCCTTTGCAATAGGACAGAGTGCAGAAGCATCCTGTCCGGCGTTTAATATTCCAAGCAGCAGATTGATTTTCTCGCATTGCTCGTTTATTTTTGCAATGGTATTCACAGGAACATTCAGTGCATCACAGGCAAGCGTACCGACAGGAAATGTTTTGCTCTCATATATGACCGTATCCTGCCAGAAATCCAATGTCATCAATTCTTGATTCATGCTTGCCCTCCTGTCCTGTTTTTTCATTTTTCTAATTATATCATGTAAATGTAAAGAAATCTACGCCCTCAGATAAGTTGTCCTGTTTTTTGAAACAGGATTGTCCTGTCATTAGCCTGTTTTTTGAAAAATCCGTCATAACCATAATAGAAGGAGCGAAGCACCTGCCAATCACGGCGGGTGCTTCGTGCTTTCCAGAATATTATGAACGGAGGGTTTTCTATGACAATCTATGAAACCATCAAGGCGGCAATCAGCGTCAAGCAAGCCGCCGAACACTACGGGCTGAAAGTGAGCCACAACGGCATGGCTTGCTGCCCGTTCCACAACGACAGGCATCCGAGCTTGAAGCTGAATGAGGACTATTTTTTCTGCTTCGGCTGCGGAGCCAAGGGGGACGTAATCGACCTTGTGGCAAGGCTGTTCGATTTGAGCAGTTATGAAGCAGCGCAAAAGCTGGCTGCGGACTTTGGACTTGACCCAAAACCGCCCACTGCCGCAGCTATGGTCAAGCCGAAGCGTCCCTATATCCGTCAGTTACGGGAGGATGAAATGCTGTGTTTCCGGGTGCTGACGAATTATCTGCATCTGCTGGAAGATTGGAAAGTACGATACGCACCCAAGACACCGGAAGATGCTCTGGATGACCGTTTTGTGGAAGCCTGCCAGATGCACTGCTATATCGAATATATGGCAGATGTGCTGACGGTGGGTGATCTGGAAGAACGGGTGGCATTGGTGGACAAGCTGATGCAGGACGGCAAAATTGCTTTTCTGCAAGAGTACATCACACGAAAGAAAAAGGAGGTGGCGCACCATGGCGAAGAACCGGAAAACGCCTGATATGAATTTGCCTGTCTGGTTTGACGGGCAGAACATCAACGAAGCTCTGTTTTGTGAAGAATTTCTGCAGGAGCGCAGAATCATCTTCGCAAACGGAGCTTTTTTCACGCCCAATGGTCGAGTGACGGACGATCTCCCTCTGCGTGGGGAGATTTACGACAAGCTGAAATTCTGTGCCGTAAACAATATCCCCCGGAAGATCACCAACATTCTGGAAGTGCTGAAACTGGAAGCACAAGTGCCTGACTTTCCACCGGAACAGGATAGAATTCATTTGTCCAACGGTACGCTACTTTTGGACGGCACATTTACTGAGGGCAGACCTGCTATTGTGCGGAGCCGTCTGCCTGTTGCCTACAATCCCAACGCGCCCGCACCTGAAATCTGGCAGAACTTTCTGGATGGGCTGCTCCATGCGGAGGACATCCCCACCTTGCAGGAGTTTATCGGCTATTGCCTGATCCCCTCCAACAAGGGACAGCGCATGATGGTGATTAAAGGCAATGGCGGCGAGGGCAAATCTCAAATCGGTGCGGTGCTATCCTCTATATTCGGCACAAATATGAAAGACGGCAGTATCGGCAAAATTTCTGAAAACCGCTTTGCCCGTGCCGATCTGGAACACATTCTGCTGTGCGTGGATGATGATATGCGAATGGAAGCCCTGCGCCAGACCAACTATGTAAAATCCATCGTGACAGCACAAGGCAAGATGGATTTGGAACGTAAAGGCAAGCAGAGTTATCAGGGCTGGATGTTTGCCCGTCTTCTTGCGTTCAGTAATGGCGATCTGCAAGCTCTGTATGACCGAAGTGACGGATTTTACCGCAGACAGCTTGTGCTGACTACCAAGGAAAGGCCTGTGAACAGAGCCGACGATCCTGACCTTGCAGAGAAGATGAAGGCTGAAGCCGAGGGCATCTTTCTGTGGGCATTGGAAGGATTGCGGCGGCTTGTTGCCAGCAACTTCAAATTCACAGAAAGTGACCGTATCCGGGAAAACCGGGAAGCGGTCAAGCGTGACAACAACAATATCTTCGATTTCATGGAATCGGAGGGATACATCCGGCGCAAAGCGGATGCGTCCATCAGTTCCAAGGATTTCTATGAAATATACCGGATGTGGTGTGAGGAAAACTCCCTTGCACCGCTGAAAGCCCGTAGCTTCAGCGATGCCATGATTGCCAATGCCGGGAGATTCAATCTGGAGCATTGCAACAACATCACCAACTCTGCCGGACGGCGGGTGTGGGGCTTTATGGGCGTGGAAGCTGTGGCAAGACCTCATATAAATGGATTTTACGATGTTTCGCCGTGTACGTACGTACCGGAGGGCTGGCGGGAATGATTTTTCCAGTCGTGCTCTGTACGTATGTACGCAGCATTTACCCCCCGTTCTCTCTTGTTATAGGAAACAGCGGTTTTCAGAGCCGACCTGTTTTCGGACATCGAAAATCAATGGTAATGAAAACAGCGAAGTTTTTGACCGCAGGACGAAACCATTTCGCCAAATCGTGCTTCTCTAAACCGTGTACTCTGTTCACGGAACAATGGGTGTTTTCACTGTTCCAGACTAAACCTCACGGAACAATAAAATGGGATATATGCCTATATGGACAGAGTATCGCACCCGCAAAAATAAAACGATTTTGGAGTTGCCGGATTTTTCACTGTTCGGTGCATCCGCTCCGCTTCGGAGAGTAGCTATCGTACCAAACTACAAATCAAAATTATGGAGGAATTTTCAATATGAATGTACGCAATGAAATAAAGGCACAGATCATCCGTGCCGGAATGACCATGCAGGAAGTAGTTGACTTGCTCTCGGACGAATACGGATGGAGCGACAGCGTTTCCAATTTGTCCGCAAAATTACAGCGGGAAAGCATCCGATATAAGGAAGTATTGGAGCTTGCCGCTGTGCTTGGCTACGACATCGTATGGCAGAAAAGACGGGAGAAGTGATGCCTCGGCAACAGCCCCTCGCATCTCCCGTCTCCATAGGCGCACCGCAGTGCTGCCTATGGATGGCAGTGAAAGATACGGTTTTTGCTGCCACCGGATGCAAGAAGTAGTTCGGCAGAACGGCTCCATGCAGACGGGCTGACCATGGGAAAAGGCGCAGACATTTTCGCTTTGGTCAGCAGAGGTCGCCGCAGTGACCGCATCCCCTCTCGGGAGAGCCCACGGCACTTTGCAGCCAGTATGGATGAAAGTGTCATAGTGGGTTATTACACTTTGAAAAAGTGCCGTTCTCCAGCCCTCCGCTGTCTGCAAATTTCAAAGAAAGGAAAAATCCAATGGCAAGAAATGATGGAATCCACCGCACCGTAGCCCGGAATCAGGACTTGGAAACACCGGCTGATGTGGCAAAGGTACAGGAACACAATGAGCGTGAAAAGGACAGCTACAGCAATCAGGACATCGTACCGGAACGCACTTCTCTGAACATTCATTTCAAAGCACCCGCGGACGATTATGTAAAAATGTTTGAGCAGATGGAACAGGACGGTGTAATCTCCACAAGAGGTCTGAAACCGGATGCCGTCAAATACGGTGAGTTGATCTTTGATGTGAACTCTGCTTACTTCTACAATCACGGCGGCTATGAATTTGCAAAACAGTTTTATGCCGATGCCTATAAAGCCGCCGTGGAGATCGTAGGCGGTGAGCAGTATATCCTATCCGCTGTGATGCACGCCGACGAGCGCAACCGGGCAATGTCCGAAGCTCTGGGCGAAGATGTGTACCACTACCACCTTCATGTGGTTTATATCCCGGTGGTAGAGAAGCAAATTCTGTGGTCGAAGCGATGTAAGGATGAATCCCTCCGGGGAACGGTAAAGGAAACGATCACGCAGGTCAGCCGCAGTAAAAAATGGGAGTCCAAGCCGGTGCTTGACAAGGATGGTAATCCAATGTTGAACGCAAAAGGAAAAAAGATTTTGAAGTCGTCCTACAGTGTGTTGCAGGATGACTTTTTTCATTTCATGCGAAATGCCGGATATACCGATGTGGAGCGTGGAGAGCGTGGCAGCACCGAGGAACATCTGACAGTGACACAGTTCAAGGTTCAGGCTGAACAGCAGCGTTTGGAAGCTATGACCGGACAGGTGGCACAGGCGGAGCGGGGGTTGGAGAATGCCAAAGATGCCACGGAGAAACAGAAAAAGAAACTGGAAGCTCTGCAAAAGGAAATCAAAACAGCAAAGACCGTTGCTCTGACGGTGCAGGAGATTGAAACGATGGGAAAGAAAGCCACATTCGGAAATAATATCACGCTGACACCGGATGAGTGCGACACGCTCAAACGCTATGCGGTCAACGGCATTATCGCCAATGCTGACAACAAGCGCTTGAAGGAGAAACTGGCTTCCGCTGAAAAGACGGTTTCCATCTGGAAACAGCGGTATGAAGCAGTAAACGAAAAATATATGGAACTGAAACAGAAAGCCCAGCCTTTTCTGGATGCACTGGAAATTGCATCCGAAAGGGTTCGGGCTTTTATCAATTCTATCCTCATCAGAGGAAAGGAAACGCAGGAACACAAACACCCTGACCGGAAGCGTGGACAGGATATGGAACTTTGATGGAGGAATCGCCTATTGAAGAAATATTATGAGGAAGCGAAATATAATGCGGCATTTGACCGCTGTGTGGATGTTATGAGCCAGATGCTCCAGAAGTACGGGCATCAGGTTTTGGATAAATTAGAGCAGGATACACCGCAAACGGTGGAGTGTTCCAAGGATGATAAGCAAGCGCAGCCTTTGACGGATAAGGCTGCGTAAAAATTTACAATTTACACGTTGCGTACTTGTTGCGGCTATGCTATAATATGTACGCAACGTGTATTTTTGCTTTTTGGGAGAAAAGACGAATGGATTGTAAAAACAGAATTATTAAGTTGCGTGAAAGCACAGGACTGAACCGGAAAGATTTTTGCAAGCTCGTCCATATTCCTTACCGGACTATGACCGAGTGGGAATTGGACAACCGCCATGCACCGGATTATGTGCTTAGACTTTTGGAGTATTATATCCGCAACGAGGGATTGATGGTAAAAGAAATGAGCGAAGGAGGTGGCGATTCTGAAAAAGAAGCAACTTAAATGTTATCTATATACGAGAGTGTCCACCTCCATGCAGGTAGACGGATACAGCTTGGATGCCCAGCGGGACAAGTTGCGGAAGTATGCGGCATACGAGGATATGGTCGTTGCCGGGGAGTATTCTGACGAAGGATTTTCCGGCAAGAACATCCAAGGGAGGCAGGAGTTTCAACGGATGCTGAACGACATCCAGGACTGCAAAGACGGCGTTTCCTATGTGCTTGTCTTTAAGCTCTCCAGATTTGGCAGAAATGCAGCCGATGTTCTGAACTCTTTGCAGCTCATGCAGGATTTTGGTGTCAACCTGATTTGCGTGGAGGATGGCATTGACAGCTCCAAGGATGCCGGAAAGCTTATGATTTCCGTGCTGTCTGCGGTGGCGGAAATCGAGCGAGAGAATATCCGCACACAGACAATGGCAGGACGGGAGCAAAAGGCTCGTGAGGGCAAATGGAACGGCGGTTTCGCTCCCTATGGATACAAATTGGAAAGCGGAAACCTTGTCATTGCGGAGGATGAAGTGGAAGTAATCCGTGTTATTTATGACCGCTACATCCATACCAATGAGGGCGTTGCCGGAGTTGCTAAATATCTCAACCGCAACGGGTTTGTGAAGAAGCTGCGGCAAAATAACACCATCCCCGGATTTTCAAGGAACTTCGTGCAGGACGTACTGGATAATCCCGTTTATATGGGTAAAATTGCTTATGGCAGACGGAGAACCGAAAAGAGGCAAGGTACAAGAAATGAGATGCACGTGGTCGAGCAGTCGGAGTTCCCTGTTTACGATGGTCAGCATGAAGCCATCATTTCCGAAGAAGATTGGTATCTGGCACAGGAAAAGCGCAAGATCAATTCCTTTAAGCGGGAAAAGGTCAACAATCCAGACCACGCGCACATCCTATCCGGTATTTTGAAATGCCCGTGTTGCGGAAAGAGTATGTACGGCAATATTGCCAAGGCTCATAGCAAGGACAAGAAAACACGGTATTATTACTACTGCAAAAATACGGTTACGCCGACGGGACATGAGTGCAGCTTCCGGCTGAATATCGAGCAGACGGAAATCAACAAATTTGTGGCGAAGGTCATCTCCGCTATGGTCAGCAATCCCCGATTTATAGAAGCAATTCAAGCGAAAATTGGAACGGCGGTTGATACAGAGGATATGGAAAAGCAGATCGCCGTTCTGCAAGGACAGCTAAAGCAAGCCTTTGGAACGAAAAGCCGCTTGGAGCGTCAGATGGATACTTTGGACATCAACGATGCCCACTATGACAGAAAAATTTTGGATTTGCAGCGCCGATATGATGAACAGTATGATACGATAGAAGAAATCGAAGTTCAGATTGGCGAATTGCAAAGTCAGATACGCAGCATCCAGCAGGAGAAAATCTCCGGCGATAACATTTATCGGCTCTTACTGGCATTTGATGAAGTCTACCATTCCGCAACGGAAGCAGAACAGAAAGAGTTTATGAAAGCCTTTATTGAGCGAATTGAGATGTTCCCGGAAAAGAGAAAAGACGGAAGCTGGATAAAGAAGATTGTATTCAACTTCCCTGTGCCTGTTGATGGCGAGGAAGTGAAAGAACTTCCCTTGGAAACTGAAACAACAGTTGACCCGGCGGATATCCTGTCCGTCAATGAGGATGCGGCCGCTGGTCACCTCGTAAAAGCGGGGGATCAGGTTGCACAGGGTGGTCTTGCCGCCGCCGGAAGCGCCCACCAGTGCCAGCCGCTCCCCGGCGTGGATGTCCAGACTGATGTCGTGCAGCACCTTGTTGTGGTCGTCCGGGTACTCAAAGCTGACATTCTCGAACCGGATCGCGCCGGGGCCGGGCTGCAGGGGCACGGCGTCCGGGGCGTCCTGAATGGCCACCGGGGTGTCCATGATCTCGGCAAAGCGCTCGATGCCGGTCATGCCGCGCTGGAACTGCTCGGCAAACTCCACGATGCGCCGGATGGTGGCGATAAGGGTGGTGACGTAGAGCATATAGGCCACAAGGTCGCCGGCGGTGATCTTGCCGTACACCAGCGACAGCCCGCCCGCCAGAATGACCACCAGATACATCAACCCGTCAAACAGGCGGGTGGAGGTGTTGAAGGCGCCCATGGCGTAGTAGCCAAGGGTCTTGATCTGCTCAAAGGCGCGGTTGCCCCTGGCAAACTTTTCCCGCTCCTCGTCCTCGGCGGCAAAGGCCTTGACCACGCCCTGTCCCAGCAGACTGTCCTCGATGGTGGAGTTCAGCTCGCCGATCTGGACGCGCTGCTGGCGAA
>OKWH01000190.1_pt1 | contig 32217 bp, 16 predicted proteins | sample 1607021 | NCBI WGS metagenome assembly OKWH01 (sample SAMN04414076, study PRJEB24778) | human gut metagenome | material: faecal | host: Homo sapiens | reverse complement strand
GAACCAACTATAACTATTAATGATAGCTGGATTACCGAGAAAACAGAAACACGCGCTATGGTGGATAAAACGAAGACTTTTATCATCGCTGCCAATACCGGAAAAGAACGTACCGGTACCATTACTTTTATTTTGGGTGACTTGCCGGCAACAACTGTGACCGTGAAGCAGTTGGCAGGAGGTGAAATAAGTTCGAATGAAATAGCAGGTGAAGATCCTTGGACTGTAGCTAAAAGTCTGGGATTGGGTTGGAATCTGGGTAATCAGCTGGATGCGCATAATAGTGGTGTAGCCAATGAAACGGCTTGGGGGAATCAAAAGACGACACAGGCTTTATTTGATAAATTGGCTGCTGCGGGTATTACTACCGTACGTATTCCTGTTACATGGATGGGACATATTGGAGACGCCCCCGGTTATGAAATAGAGAAAGCTTGGATGGATCGTGTTGCCGAGGTAGTAGGATATGCAGAAAAAGCCGGACTGAATGCTATTGTCAATATTCATCACGACGGAGCTGATAGTGAGTACTGGCTTAGCATTAAAGATGCTGCTCAGGATGAAACTAAAAATACCGCAATTAAAATAGAATTGAAAGCTGTATGGACACAGATAGCCGAACGTTTTAAGGATAAGGGCAACTTCCTGGCATTCGAGTCGATGAATGAAATTCATGATGGCGGTTGGGGCTGGGGCGACAACCGTAATGATGGTGGAAAACAATATTCAATATTGAACGACTGGAATCAGGTGTTTGTAGATGCGGTACGTGCTGTAGGTGGTGGTAATAGCAATCGTTTCCTGGGTGTGCCGGGGTATTGTACCAATGTGGCACTTACGGTGAGCAACTTCAAACTGCCGACTGATAAAGTTCAGAATCGTCTGATGGTATCTGTTCATTTCTATGATCCGAATGAATATACACTGGATGCAAAGTATTCGGAGTGGGGGCATACCGGCGCTGCCGATAAGAAAGCTAACTGGGGAGACGAAGACAATGTGAAAGATGTATTCAATAGTTTGAAGACAACGTATATAGATAAGGGCATTCCGGTATATATTGGTGAAATGGGATGTGTAAGCCGGACGACTGACCGTGCGGAATCTTTCCGCAAGTACTATCTGGAATATATATGTAAAGCAGCGAAAGAATACGGATTGGCTCCTGTTTATTGGGATAATGGCGGTACAGGTAGTGGAAAGGAAGAATCAGGCTTGTTTAATCATGCTACCGGTGATTATCTGAATAATGCAGCGGAAATAGTAGAAGTAATGAAAAAGGCCATCTTTACAGAAGATGCATCTTATACATTGCAATCCGTCTATGACAATGCACCGCAATAGGTTTTCATAAATACCCCTCGTGTATACAGGGATTGTTGTTAATACAGGTTTTTTTTTTTGATTGGTTTTGGGAAGTAGCTTCTGTGAGGGAAGTTACTTCCTTCTTTTCTGTCCGGGAAACAAATGATGGGGTATGAAATGATAAAAAAACACATTGAAAACCTTGTTTTTACGATTCCTTTTTGTTTCATTTGCAATATGTTAACGATATTCCTATATCTACTGCTATGAAGAGATTGATTTTACTTATCGTTTCAGTCGTTGTGGCATGTTTTTCTGCCTTTTCACACGATTTTATGTTCAAACATCTGGAGGTTAAGGACGGAATGCCCAGCAACCAAATCAATGCCATTTATAAAGATTCAAGAGGTTTTATGTGGTTCGGCACCGCTGCCGGACTGGCACGTTATGACGGATATCGTTTCAAGATATTCCGGAGCACTGACAATGGTTCTGCGTCTTTACCTGACAACTATATTGAGAAGATAGTGGAAGACAGTGAAGGACGTTTATGGATACGGACGGGAGAAAACGGATATGTCATTTATAACTGGGATACGGAGAGCTTTGTCTGTGATGTTCGTTCCCGGATGTGGGATATAGGGATAGACGGAACACCCCGCTATGTATTTGTCGACAAGCAAAAGAATACCTGGTTTGCCATAGATGGGAAAGGGTGCTACTGTTACCGTCCCGGTGAAAAGAATGCTGTATCCCTGCCTTTCGGTGAGAAAGGAATACCCGAAGGTGTCATTATAGACATGGCTGAATGTAAGGATGGCATTCTGTTGGTATATGATAACGGGCGCGTAATCTGTATCGACCGTGAGACGGTACGTGTAAAATGGATTTTGACAGATATTGCAGAGCACATGGGAACGCGTACTGATATCTTCTTTCTGTATGTGGATAAGGATGAAGATTTATGGATATATGGTGCCCCGGGTGTATGGGCTTACGATTTGTCTGACAGGAAGTGGCATTCACAATGGAATTTCAGCGATAGAGGTCAGGCGCATATCGTAGCAGTAGCTCAGGATAAGCAGGGACGTATTTGGTTTGGAAAGGACCAGGATGGCATCGATATCTGGAATAAGGCGACTGGTGAAACTGTCTCGCTTACGTATGATGTGGATGACGAACGAGGTTTGCCCAATAATACCATCAATGTGCTTTATGAAGATGAAGGCGGTGTGATGTGGATAGGTACTTATAAGAAAAGTGTGGCTTATTATGATGAGGGCATTTTTAAGTTCGGCATCAACCACTTGGGGGATATTAACTGTCTGGAAGAAAGTAATGACGGTTCGTTGTGGTTGGGTACCAATGACGCCGGGTTGATACGTTGGAATCCGAAGACGGATGAAAAGAAACTGTATGCATACTCACCGGGAGGAAACTCTATTGCTTCGAATGTCATTGTAAGTTTGTTGCAAGCTAAGGACGGCAAACTCTGGATAGGGACATTTTGGGAAGGATTGGATTGTTTCGACGGCAATCGCTTCGTGCATTACCGGAACAGACCGGGAGATGATAATTCGCTGGCTAATAACAATGTCTGGTCATTGGCAGAAGATAAGAACGGAAATATCTGGATTGGAACCTTGGGAGGCGGTTTACAATGTCTGAATCCGGGGACAGGTGAGTTCACCACCTATAAGATAAGTAACTCCGGAATTATTTCCAATCATATAGCCTCTTTATGTATGAGTCGTGATAATCGTCTGATAATCGGTACTTCTTCTACGGGGGTATCCATAATGGATCTGACTACCCGGAAAATAACGAATCTGGTAGGTAACCAGTCGGGAAGTATCCGCTTTTCCAATCAGAGCATTAACCAGGTCTATGAGGATAGCCGGGGATTGATATGGGTGGGAACACGTGAAGGACTGAATCTCTATAACCCGAAGAACGACCATTTACAGGTAGTTCCTCTTTCGCAGAACGATTCTAGGGTATTTATTACCGGTATCGTAGAAGATGATAATAAAAATATGTGGGTGACTACGGCCAATGGTGTAGTGAATGTAATTCCTTCTATCGATACAAAAAACGGAGATTATACTTTCAACTATTACAGGTATGATGATAAGGACGGTTTGCAGGGCTGTGAGTTCAATCAACGTTCCATTAAACGTCTTTCCTCGGGTGAGATTGCAATGGGAGGTATGTATGGATTGAATACTTTCAGACCGGAGAATATCAAATATAACCGGACGTTGCCCAAGGTGATGTTTACCGGCTTCCAGCTTTTCAATGAAGAAGTGGAGGTTGGAAAGGAGTATGGTGGACGTGTTTTGCTGCGTGAATCGCTGAATAAAGCCAGAGAGGTGAAACTTGATTATAAACAGAATGTCTTCACTGTATTGTTTGCATCGGATAATTACGTCTTGCCTGAGAAAACCCAGTATCTGTATAAACTGGAGGGATTTAATGAGGATTGGATGGCAGGTGCGGCTGATATGCACCGCGTTACTTATACGAATTTGGCACCCGGTACTTATACGCTGAAAGTGAAGGCAATCAATAGTGATGGATTTGCCGGAACAGAAGAGTCAAGCCTTAAAATAGTAATCCTACCGCCTTTCTGGATGACCCCCTGGGCGTATGTTCTGTATGCTATGTTATTGATAGGCACATTGCTGCTGGCTCGCAATGCTGTGCTGCGCCGTGAACGCAATAAGTTTAGGATACAACAGATGGAACGTGAAGCGGAGCGGAATGAAGAAGTCAATCAGATGAAATTCCGTTTCTTTACAAATGTGAGCCATGAACTGCGTAAACCACCACAGTTGATTATTGCTCCGTTGGAAGGAATGATGAAAGAAACCCATGATGAACGGAAGCAGGAGCAATTGAAACTGATGCATCGTAATGCATTGCGGTTACTGAATCTTGTGAACCAATTACTTGATTTCCGTAAAAATGAGGTGGCAGGGTTGCATTTGAATCTTTCGGAGGGGGAGGTTGTATCGTATGTTCACTCTATATGCAACTCATTCCTGATGCTTTCGGAAAAGAAAAACGTGCATCTCACTTTTTTCTCGGCAATCGAATCGCTGAATATGTCGTTCGATGAGGATAAAATAGGTAAGATAGTGATGAATCTGCTCTCTAATGCGTTTAAGTTTACTCCGGATGGAGGGCGGGTGGATGTTTCTCTTGAACTGATAAAAGGAACTACAGAAACATTGGAAATCAAAGTATCCGATACGGGGGTAGGTATCAGCGACCTTGATAAAGAACGTATATTCGAACGTTTCTATCAATCGGAGCGTATAGGTGATAGTAACCCCAGTACGGGGAGTGGTATCGGTTTGAGCCTGGTACGTGATTACGTTACGCTGCATGGCGGTGTGGTGCGCGTGTTCGACAATGTGGGTACGGGCAGTGTATTTGTGGTAGATATTCCGGTGAAACATTCGGTGGTGAATGTAGCGACTCCACTCTCGGAAGAAGCTGCAGAAGAGGATGCGGTGGCACTTGCTTCGGTGGAAGAATTGAATGATGAAGAACGGAAGAAGCCACTTGCACTGATTGTGGATGATAATGAAGATTTTGTTTCTTTCATGCGCTATACATTAAGTCTGTATTTCCGCATAGAATCTGCCGGAAACGGAAAGATAGCCTGGCAGATGATACCGGAGCTGATGCCGGATATCATCGTTTGTGATGTGATGATGCCTGAAATGGACGGGAACGAACTGTGCCGTTGGGTGAAGGCTGACAAGCGTACAAGTAATATTCCGTTTGTGTTGCTTACGGCCAAGCAATCCGTAGAAAATAAGGTGGAAGGCCTGACGATTGGTGCGGATGACTATGTAACGAAGCCTTTCAATATGGAGGTACTGATTTTGCGCATGCGCAAACTGATAGATTTGAGCAGCAAAAATAAACTTCGCACCCGTATTGATCCCGAACCAAGTGAAATCGTTATCACTTCGATGGACGAAAAGCTGATTGAGAATGCGATAAAGTATGTGGAGACGCATATTGCCCGTCCCGATTTATCTGTAGAAGAATTGAGTCATGAACTGGGCATGAGCCGGGTGCATCTCTATAAAAAGCTGTTGCAGATTACCGGTAAAACTCCGATAGAATTTATTCGTATTATCCGACTGAAACGTGCGGCACAACTTCTGCGCGAGAGCCAGCAGAATGTGTCGGAGGTTGCCTATCAGGTGGGCTTCAATAACCCCAAATATTTCAGTAAGTATTTCAAGGATGAATTCGGTGTTTTACCCTCTGTATATCAGGAAAAGGAGGGTAAATAACAAAAAGTACCCATTGTTGAAACATCTGATATTTCTATAAATCAAATAAGCCCTTTCCTTTCAACATCGGGAGGGCTTGTTTACTGTATGATTTCCTACTTTTACACTCGGAGAAAATAACTTTAAAAACAAAGATATGAAATTGAAAAACACTTCAGTTTGTTTGCTCGCAGGATGGATGCTGATGGCGTGCTCCGGAGGCGGGTATGAGAAGACGAGTAACGGCATTATTGTAAATGTCGAACAACAGCAACCGACGGATGTGCGAAAGGTGAAGGTTGAAGTAATGGGAGAGAAGTTGATTCATGTGTCGGCCACTCCCGAAAAAAACTTTTCAAAGGCGGAAAGCCTGATTATAGTTCCCCAAAAGATAAGACGGACTTCAGCGTGGAAGAAAGTGAAGATGCCGTTTCGGTAAAAACCTCAGAGGTGTGCGCCATTGTATCTAAAGCTACGGGTGAAGTACGCTTTACCGATGCTTCCGGTAACCTGATTTTGGCGGTAGATGAGAAAGGCAGGAGTTTCCAGCCTATCGAAGTGCAGGGAACAAAGGCGTATACGGTACGCCAGGTATTTCAGTCACCCGATGATGAGGCATTCTACGGACTGGGACAACACCAGGCTGATGAATTCAACTATAAAGGTAAGAATGAGGAACTTTTCCAGTATAATACAAAGGTTTCCGTACCTTTTATCGTTTCCAATAAGAATTACGGTATTCTGTGGGATAGTTATTCGCTTTGCCGTTTCGGCGATCCGCGTGATTATGCACAGTTAAGCACAGTTTTCAAACTCTATGATAAGGAGGGTAAGGAAGGTGCTTTGACAGGAACATACGTACCCTCTCAGAAATCAACAGCGGAGACACTGGTACGCCGGGAAGATTCTGTTTATTTTGAACATCTGAAATCGGAAGATTTGTCGAAAGTCGTGAACTTACCAGAAGGATTTCCTTTCATGGGTTCACAGGTGACGTATGAAGGAGAAATTGAGCCGATGGAGAGTGGTCGATTCCGTTTTATCCTCTATTATGCAGGATATATGAAGGTATACATTGATGGTGAACTGGTGGTTCCCGAACGTTGGCGTACGGCTTGGAACCCGAACAGTTATAAGTTTGCCGTAGATTTGAAAGCCGGTAAACCTGTTCCATTGAAAATTGAATGGATTCCTGATGGATATGTATCCTATTGCGGTTTGCGTGCGTTGTCTCCTGTATCTGCTGAAGAACAGAACAAACAGTCGTGGTGGGGAGAAATGCAGAATGAAATCGATTATTATTTTGTTTATGGCGAGGATATGGACGAGGTAATCAGTGGATACCGTGCTCTGACCGGAAAATCACAAATCATGCCGAAGTGGGCGATGGGATACTGGCAGAGCCGCGAACGTTATAAGACGCAGGAAGAAATACTGGATGCTTTGAAGGAATTCCGTAAACGTCAGATTCCCATTGATAATATTGTGCTCGACTGGAGCTACTGGCCGGAAAATGCCTGGGGCAGTCATGAGTTCGACAAAGCTCGTTTCCCTGATCCGAAAGGAATGGTAGATTCTATTCATGCCCTGAATGCCAAGATGATGATTTCCGTTTGGCCGAAATTCTATATGACTACGGAACATTATAAAGAGTTTGATGAAAAAGGCTGGATGTATCAGCAGGCCGTTAAAGACAGCATTCGTGACTGGATTGGTCCCGGCTACATCGGTTCTTTCTATGATGCTTATGCTGAGGGCGCACGGAAGCTGTTCTGGAAACAGATGGAAGATCATCTTTATCCCCTCGGAATTGATGCCTGGTGGATGGATGCCAGTGAACCGAATGTACGCGACTGTACGGATTTGGCTTACCGGAAAGCTTTGTGTGGTCCGACTGCTCTCGGTCCGTCCGATCAATATTTCAATGCGTATGCGTTGATGAATGCTGAGGCTATTTATGACGGACAACGTGCCGTAGACAATGACAAACGTGTATTCTTGCTGACTCGTTCGGGATTTGCCGGATTGCAACGTTATTCTACCGCAACATGGAGTGGCGATATCGCTACCCGTTGGGAAGACATGAAGGCACAGATTTCTGCCGGACTGAATTTCGCAGTCAGCGGTATTCCTTACTGGACGATGGACATTGGCGGATTCTGCGTAGAAAAACGCTATGAAGACGGACAAAAGGAATTCAATAAGACCGGAAAAGAGAATGCGGACTATAAGGAATGGCGTGAATTGAATACACGTTGGTATCAGTTTGGCGCATTCTGCCCGTTGTTCCGTGCACATGGACAGTATCCGTTCCGTGAGGTGTGGAATATAGCTCCCGAAGGACATCCGGCTTATAGTTCTATAGTGTATTACACGAAGTTGCGCTATACGATGATGCCTTATATTTATTCATTGGCCGGGATGACTTATTTTGATGATTATACGATTATGCGTCCGCTGGTAATGGACTTCGCGGCAGATACAAAGGTGAATAATATCAGTGACCAGTTTATGTTCGGTCCGGCGTTGATGGCGGCTCCGGTGTATGAGTATGGTGCACGCAATCGGGAGGTCTATTTTCCGGCAACTTGCGGTTGGTATGATTTCTATACCGGTAAGTACATGGCCGGTGGGCAACAGTTGAAAGTGGACGCTCCCTATGAACGCATGCCGCTCTATGTACGCGAAGGGGCTATTGTGCCTTACGGACCGGAAATGCAGTATAGTGATGAGAAGCCTGCGGAAGAAATCACACTATATGTATATGCGGGTAAAGATGGTGAGTTCACTTTGTACGAGGATGAAGGTGTGAATTACAACTACGAAAAAGGACAGTATGCCACCATCCCGTTTACTTACAATGATGCGGAAGGCACTCTGACTATTGGTGACCGTGCAGGAGAATTTCCCGGTATGCTGAAAGAACGTACATTCAACGTTGTAAAGGTAAGTAAGGATAAGCCGCAACCTTTTGATGCGAAGGCTAAAGGGGTGACGGTGAAGTATGATGGGAAGCGGCAGAGTGTGTCAATATCATGAAACAACTATTAATAATACCAATATCCTGTTTGCTCCTCTTCTTAGTATTGGGAGGTTGCACCTCCGCTGAACGGGTTACCGATAACCGTCGACAGGACTTCACCGCTGACTGGACTTTCCATCTGGGAGATGACTCTGCGGCATCCCGTCCCGATTATGACGACACGGCATGGCGGATCCTTCATCTTCCACATGACTGGGCCATCGAGGGAGAGTTCGGCAAGGATAATCCTTCCGGAACAGGAGGCGGGGCATTACCCGGTGGCATCGGTTGGTATCGCAAAACGTTTACTGTTGATAAAGCGGATGAAGGCAAGCGCCTGTATATTGATTTTGACGGTGTATATATGAATTCGGAAGTCTTTATCAATGGTCATTCCCTTGGTGTACGTCCTTATGGATATGTCTCGTTCAGTTACGATCTGACTCCCCATATCAAGTGGGGTGGAAAGAATGTAGTTGCCGTACGTGTGGACAACGCGGAACAACCTAATTCTCGCTGGTATTCGGGATGTGGCATCTACCGTAATGTATGGCTTACGAAACTTAACCCCGTGCATATAGCGCAATGGGGCACTTTTATCACGGCGCAAGATGTGTCGAAGAACAGTGCACGACTAAACATACGTACTAAAATACAGTATGATGCGGTCGCTCAACTGCAAGATTCCGTGAAGCAGGCGGATGGTACGTATGTTGTTTTTGATTCGGAAATTGTTTCCTTGGCAGATGTCGTGTTGCAGTCACGGCTGATGGATGCAGAAGGGAATGTTGTAGGTGAGGTTGCATCGGAACTGCAAGTGATACCTGCCTGTCCGAACGAGGTAGAACAGGAAATTGTAGTGAAGAACCCTAATCTCTGGAGCGTGAACACTCCTTATATATATAAGGTGAACAGTATCCTTATTGATAAGACAACCGGTAAAGTACTGGATAATTACTGTACGAATACTGGTATCCGTACCTTCCGTTTTGATGCACAGAAAGGGTTTATTCTGAATGGAGAACGGCTGAAGATTAATGGTGTATGTATGCATCATGATCTGGGGTGTCTTGGGGCGGCAGTCAATATCCGCGCTATCGAGCGCCAGTTGGAGATACTGCAAGAAATGGGCTGTAACGGTATTCGCTGTTCTCATAATCCTCCCTCACCTGAACTGCTCGATCTTTGTGACCGTATGGGATTTATCGTAATGGATGAGACGTTCGATATGTGGCGCAAAAGAAAAACGGCTCATGATTATTCCCGTTACTTCAATGAGTGGCATGAACGCGATCTGACGGATTTGATACTTCGCGACCGTAACCATCCTTCTGTTTTCATTTGGAGCATTGGCAACGAAGTGCTGGAGCAATGGTCGGATGCAAAAGCGGATACGCTGACCTTGGAACAAGCGAACCTGATTCTGAATTTTGGTCATGATCAGAGTATGCTGGCGAAAGAAGGTGAGATGAGTGTGAACTCTTTACTGACGAAGAAACTGGCAGATATGGTAAAAGCCCTCGATTCTACCCGTCCCGTTACGGCTGGCTGTAATGAACCGAACCCGAATAATCACTTGTTCCGTTCGGGAGCATTAGATCTCATCGGCTTTAATTATCATGATGATTGGTTTGCCGGTGTACCTGAGAAATTTCCCGGTAAACCGTTCATTGTGGCGGAAAGTGTATCAGCACTGATGACGCGTGGCTACTACCGGATGCCGAGTGACGAAACTGTTATTTGTCCTGAACGTTGGGATAAACCTTATTTTGATGATAGTTTCTCCTGTTCTTCGTATGATAACTGTCATGTACCTTGGGGGAACAGTCATGAGGGCACGATGCGCCACGTGAAAAATAATGATTTTATCAGCGGACAGTATGTCTGGACCGGGTTTGACTATTTAGGTGAACCGACTCCTTACGGTTGGCCTGCCCGTAGCTCTTATTTCGGCATTGTCGATCTGGCCGGTTTCCCGAAAGATGTGTATTATCTCTATCAGTCGGAATGGCATCCGGAGAAAAAGGTATTGCACCTTTTTCCGCATTGGAACTGGGCGCCGGGGCAGGATATAGATATGTGGGCTTATTATAATAATGCGGATGAGGTCGAGTTTTTTGTAAATGGCGAGTCGCAGGGTGTGCGTACAAAAGGTAAGGATGATTTTCATGTCGTATGGCGTGTGAAGTATGAACCGGGTGTGGTAAAAGTCGTTTCCCGCAAGGATGGAAAAATGGTATTGGAGAAGGAGATCCATACAGCCGGAGAACCAGCACAGATACGCTTGACGGCTGATCGGAATGAAATCAAATCAGATGGCAGAGATCTTAGTTTTGTAACAGTGGAGGTGCTGGATAAAGATGGTAATCTTTGTCCGAATGCCGATAATCAGATCATGTTCGATGTGCAAGGTGCGGGATTCATTGCCGGTGTAGACAATGGTAGTCCTGTTTCAATGGAGAAATTCAAAGCTGATCATCGCAAGGCTTTCTATGGGAAATGCCTGGTGGTTGTTCAAAGTGACGGAAAATCTGGAGGCATCAAACTGACGGCTACATCCGAAGGATTGAAAACGGCAGTGACCGCTATTAAAGCAAAATAAAAGTAACTTGTTAGCGGAATTCATTCATAACATATTAGTAATGAATAAAATGATAAAGTAATACTATCTCAATTCTCCTCCTCCTGGGAGGAGGAGTACCCGAAGGGGGAGGTGGTAGGTGAAATGATAAATACCTATGAATCATAAAAATAAGGAACTATTTCTCACCTACCACCCCGCCCTCTGGGCACCCCTCCTCCGTCGGAGGAGGGGAATTGAGATACTCTATTTACTTAATATTGGAATTATCACTTTGCCTCATAACCCTATAGAAATGAATGAATTCCGCCAACGACTAAAAGTAATATCTTTAATGTAATAATAATGAAGAAACAACTCTTTTCAACTCTCCTGTTTGCCTGTTCATTGACTACTTTGACAGCGCAAACTCCTGTATATTTAGATGATACGCAACCCATTGAAGCACGTGTAAAAGATGCTCTCAACCGTATGACACTGGAAGAGAAAGTAGCCCTTTGCCATGCGCAGAGCAAATTCAGCAGTCCCGGTGTGCCCCGTCTTGGTATCCCCGAACTTTGGATGAGTGATGGACCTCACGGTGTTCGTGCAGAAATCAACTGGAACGATTGGGGATATGCCAAATGGACTAATGACAGTATTACAGCTTTTCCTGCCTTGACCTGTCTTGCCGCTACCTGGAATCCGGAAATGTCCGCCATCTACGGCAAGGCTATTGGTGAAGAAGCCCGTTATCGGGAAAAAGATGTTCTTTTGGGCCCCGGCGTTAATATCTATCGTACTCCTCTGAATGGTCGTAACTTTGAATACATGGGAGAAGATCCTTATCTGGCAGGCGTGATGTGTGTACCTTATATTCGGGAGATACAGAAAAACGGGGTTGCCGTAAGTGTGAAACACTATGCTTTGAACAATCAGGAGTTATGGCGTGGACACATTGATGTGCAACTAAGTAACCGTGCCTTACACGAAATCTACCTCCCCGCTTTCAAGGCTGCTGTGCAGAAAGGTGGTGCTTGGACCGTGATGGGAGCCTATAACAAGGTGCGTGGTCAGCACGCCTGCCACAATGATCTTTTGCTGAATAAGATATTGAAGAATGACTGGGGTTTTGACGGTGTAGTCGTAACCGATTGGGGTGGTGCCCATGATACTTACGAAGCAGCCATGAATGGCTTGGACATCGAGATGGGATCCTATACCAACGGTCTGACCTCAGAAAGTGCATTTACCTTCGACGATTATTATCTGGCTAAGCCTTATCTCCGGATGTTGAAGGAAGGTAAGGTGCCTATGAGCACAGTGGATGATAAAGCCTCCCGTATTCTTCGCTTGATATTCCGCACGGCGATGAATCGTCAGAAACCTTATGGTTCGCTGACAAGTGAAGAGCATTATCAGGCTGCCCGTGAGATTGGTAATGAGGGTATTGTGCTTCTGAAAAACACACCTGTCCAGAAAAAAGGTACCCCTTTGCTGCCGCTTGATGGCTCTAAATATCAACGTATACTGGTAGTAGGTGACAATGCTGTCCGTTTGTTGAACGAAGGAGGCGGTTCTTCTGAACTGAAGGTAAAAGATATGATATCTCCACTCGATGGTATGCGCGCTCTTTATGGTGACAAGGTAGTTTATACGAAAGGTTACGTTGCCGGACGTCCGATGTATGGGCATGCAGAAGAAATTCCCCAGTCGGTGATGGATTCCTTGCGCACAGCAGCAACTGAACTTGCCAAAGAAGCCGATCTTGTGATTTTGTTCGGTGGATTGAATAAGAATCATTTCCAGGATTGTGAAGCCGGCGACCGTGTGACATACGGTTTGCCATTCGGACAAAATGAACTGATTGAATCTCTGTTGGGAGTCAATAAAAATATGGTATTGGTATTGTTGAGTGGTAATGCCGTGGAAATGCCTTGGCTGAATAAAGTTCCGGCCGTCCTGCAAGGCTGGTATCTGGGATCTATGGGTGGTAATTCACTTGCTGATGTACTGAGTGGTGCAGTGAATCCCAGCGGAAAACTTCCTTTCTCCTTCCCTGTGAAATTGACGGATTGTGGTGCACATGCATTTGACGAATTGAGTTATCCGGGTGATAGTATCAAGCAGGTCTACAAAGAAGATATTCTGGTAGGTTATCGTTGGCATGATACCAAGAAGATTCCCGCCTTATTCCCTTTCGGGTATGGTTTGAGTTATACGACTTTTACCTATGGCAAACCGATAGCTTCTGCTAAAACAATAACTGCTGAGAATTCTCTGACTGTGACCATTCCTGTAAAGAATACGGGGAGTGTTGCCGGAAAGGAAGTCGTACAACTGTATGTAGGAGATGAAAAATGTAGTGTTCTGCGTCCTGTAAAAGAGTTAAAGGCGTTCCAAAAGATAACTTTGGCACCGGGTGAAGAAAAAGAAGTAACTTTCACCATCACTCCGGATGATTTGAAGTTCTATGATGAAACTGTTGGTGGATGGACGGCAGAACCGGGTAAGTTTAAGGCTTATATCGGAGCCTCTTCCGCGGATATTCGTGGAACGATTCCGTTCGAGTTGAAATAAGATAGTGATTGCTGAATGGGGAAGGGTTGTGGAGTGTTTTCGCATTTCTTCTCCATTTATTATATTCCCCTTTATATAAGCCCTTTGCAGGGCTTTTTTTCGATAATATCTATCGAACCTACAGTTAGAAATTACTTTTTATTTTTCTGTAAAATCAATAAGTTTATCAGGCAACTTGTTTCATAAACTTACGGATTCATCTGTCACAGTATGTCTACTGCTGTGGATGTTTTGCAAATCTTTATCTATTTTCTTAGGTATTTCTATTGTTTTTATTGAGAAGGCTTACTACTTTTGTATGCGGACGTCACAGGTATGGGAGCTTACTGTCCAACTACAAATGTGGTACGTCCGTATGCAAACTTCTTACTGCTTGACGAAGTAAATAGCTCATTGTGTGGTAGCTCAACTCATAGAGGTTTGCTTAATAGACCTTTACTTTTAGAGGATATTTCGTTTCTTTCTTGGAATGAAGTGAACATTAGTAGTTAATTTACGAAGTTAATAACAAATAAAAAGGTATTCAGTTATAAGGAATACAACATCGAAGATGAATAATTCTACGGAACTTTCCACCCTTTGGACATTTTTAGACAATATAACCAATAATCTGAAAAGTCAGAGATTAGCGGATGTATTCCGTTTTATTTCTTTTTATCCTTTTGAGACCTATGGACCTCACAAACATTTGCGTATTGAGATTAACCATGTTAAAAAGGGCAATTGCATTCTGTATTTGGACAATGAGAGCATCAATTTTGTTGAGGGTGATACCATGATCATTCTCTCGAATGTCAATCATACGTTTGAGGCAGGCTCTGGTGGAACTACTTTAATGCAGCTTGAATTTCTTCCTGAGATATTTTCCGGTTTTGATTTAAACTTTCCGAATTGTATAGATGGTACGTCACCAAATTCCATCTCTCTTTTCTCGGAAGAGAACAAGCTGATTAAAATAGTGAATAATATAGGTATTATGCGTGTAGTACAACGCATTGTAAACGAATTGGAAGGGAAGAATTCCTATTATCAATATTTGGTTGTGATGTTTTATGCAGAGTTGCTGGTTCTTATTTATCGTTATATGGATGAAAACTATTTGCCTGTTTGCCAAAATGATGCTTTAAAAAAAGCTATATCCTTTATTCGTTTCAATTTTCATCAGGACATTAGTATTAATGATGTAGCTGCGCATGCCGGCATTAGTGAACGTTACCTCAGAAGCTTATTTTTGCAATACTTGAATTTTTCTCCTTTAGATTATCTGAATCAAATACGTATTAATAAATCTATTGAGCTGCTTCGAAATACAGAATTATCTGTAAAAGAGGTCAGTTTCCAATGTGGATTCCAGTCACCACAATACTTTTCACGCATCTTCAAACAGCGAACTGGGATATCTCCACGTGAAGTAACCAGATAGTATTTCCGTTTTGTACATTATTTCTTTTTATATGAGCCTTTTCGGACACGTTTTACAATCTTGATTTATCCATTCTTTTCGTTAAGTGAACTAACTTTGCTCTTACCGGAACAAAGAGTATAACTTTATAAAAAAGAATGAAAAATGAAAGAATGGAAAGATGATAAGACTCTGATAACCTTGATAAAAGCCGAACTCTACACGGCAGTTATCGGAGATATTATGGATAAGATGGGATATCTCCATCAGTTTCTCCCCCCTCATATTCGTCCGCTTCGTGATGATATGTTGATAGCCGGACGGGCTATGACTGTTTTGGAAGCCGACGTACATGACAATTCTGCATCGGGGGGAAATAATCCTCTGTTACAGCGTTCCTTCGGCTTGATGTTGGAGGCATTGGATGATTTGAAGGAAGATGAAGTGTATATCTGCTCCGGTTCTTCTCCGGAATATGCTTTGTGGGGAGAATTGATGAGTGCTCGCGCTATGCAATGCAAAGCCGCAGGAGCTGTTGTAAATGGATACTCACGCGATACCAAAGGTATTTTAGCTTTAGACTTTCCTTGTTTCTCGTATGGTCCTTATGCGCAGGATCAGGCTCCTCGTGGAAAAGTTATTGATTACCGCGTTCCCATTGAGGTAGACGGGGTTTTGGTCAATGATGGTGATATGCTGATTGGGGATATTGACGGTGTATGTGTGGTTCCTCGTCGGATAGAAGAAGAGGTTTTTACCCGTGCATTGGAGAAGGCACGTGGTGAACGGATAGTATTGAAGAAAATACAGGAAGGTATGCGGGCACGTGATGCTTTTGACAAGTTTGGTATAATGTAGATTTAATTTGAGTTTGAAGATGAAGATAACTGATGTAAAGGTGTGGTTGGTGCAAGGCATCAAATACAATTGGACATTATTAAAGATTTATACGGATGCTGGTTATACGGGAGTAGGTGAAGCTACCAACTGGCCGGGTAGCCCTGTCGTTTATGAAGCTGTTAAGCATGTTGGACAGCGTATAATAGGTCTAGATCCGATGAGAACGGATTTTATTTGGACGAAACTGTATCGTGACTTGAATTGGATAGGCCCGTATGGTGCGAGTATGTGTGCTATTAGTGGTATTGATATGGCTTTGTTGGATTTGAAGGGTAAGGTATTGAATGCTCCCTGCTATGAATTGCTGGGAGGAGCATATCGTAAAGATATTCTTCTGTATGCAAATTATTGGTTTACAAAAGGTAAACATAATGAGGAGGACTATGCTGCCCAGGCACGGATCGTAAAAGAGGCTGGTTTTACCGGTTTGAAGTTTGATCCGTTTGCGCATACAAACTATTTTTATGGTGAGGATTTGGCTTCTAATCTGACATTGACCCCTGCACAACAAGATTTGGCATTCAATGTATCTAAAGCTGTGCGGGAGGCTGTGGGTCCTGAGATGGATATTATGATAGAGACACATGCCATGTTGAACTACCGTATTGCCGTGAAAATGGCGGAACGTTTGGCTAAGTTGGATATCACTTGGTATGAAGAACCGGCAGGTCCTGAGAGTTCACAAACTTTGCGGGCTATGCGTGAGCGTATTCCCTCAGATGTGACTATTTGTGTGGGCGAACGGCACTATACGCGATTTGGTATCCGTTCGTTACTTGAGAAACATGTCTGTGATATTATTATGCCGGACATAACCCGTTGTGGTGGTCCTTCTGAAATGAAGCGGATGGCTACCATGGCTGAGGCTTATAATGTATTGATCGCTCCACATAATCCTAATGGGCCATTGTCTACATTGGCTTCGTCGCATGTTTGTGCCGCCATTCCTAATTTTTTCAGGCAGGAATTTATGTTTAATGATGTGGCTTGGAGGGATACAGTTATTGATCATCCCATTTCGGAAATGGTGTATGACGGGTATCTGCATCTGTCTGACAGACCCGGTTTGGGAGTAGATTTGGTTGAAGATGAATTGGAGAAACATACCGGTATCGTAGCCGATGCTCCTGATAATTTTTATATTTGATAAGATATGGCATTTACTATTGACTTAAAAGAAAAAGTCGTACTGGTTACCGGTGTATCTTCTGGCATTGGTTTAGGTGTTGCACGCGAATTTGCTCGTGCGGGTGCTGATGTGGCGGGTTGTTCACGTAAGGCGGCAAATGATGAAAGTATAGTTACTTATGTGGAGGCTGTAGAAAGTGAGGGGAGTCGGGTGCTTTATGTGCAGGCAGATGTTACAAAAGAGCAGGATTTGGAACAGTTGGTTAGAAAGGTGATTGATACATTTGGCAGGCTGGATATTCTTGTGTCCAATGCCGGGATGAATGTTTTTGAGGGCGCAGAACATTGTGATGAAGAGCATTGGAGATATAATCTTGATTTGAATCTGGCTTCACATTGGCGCTTGGCAAAACTTTGCAGGCCCTATTTGAAACAAACGAAAGAGGGGGTTATTTTGCTAATGACTTCAAACCATGCGTTTTGTACAATTCCTGGATGTTTTCCTTACAATGTCACGAAGACGGCTATAACGGGCTTAGTACACAGCTTGGCTATAGAATGGGGACCTGAGATACGGACAGTGGGTGTAGCACCGGGGTTTATCGATACGGCAGGAAATGACACTTGGTTCAATTCTTTTCCTGATGCAAATGCCGAACGTCAGCGTACGGTTGATCATCATCCGGTAAAGAAACTTGGTACGGCAGAAGAGGTTGGTGCTTTATGTGTCTATCTGGCTTCCCCGATAGCTTGTTTTATTAGTGGAACCACTGTACTGATGGATGGAGGCCGTTCGGCATTGATGCAGGATTTTTAATAATGAAAGAATCAACATGAAAGCGAATCTACTATATCGTTGTTATGACACGATTGGAGAGGCTGTTACTTGGCTTCCGGATATGAAAACTTTGTTGTGGGTTGATATTGACAGTGGTATCCTGCATCAGTATAATTTGGAGAGCCAGAAGATGGAAGAACACCAATTTCCCGAAATGATAACTGCTGTCATTCCCTGGAAAGGGCATGAGCATGAAATCATTTTGGCAATGAAGAATCGTCTGGTTGTTTATCATCTTGTAGAAAGAGAGTATCAGGTGCTTTTAGAATTGACAGGTCTGCATTCACAGTTGCGCACTAATGATTGTAAAGCGTCTCCGGAGGGTCGTATTTGGTGTGGAGTAATGCATTTGATGGAACATACCCGTACCGGAAGCTTGTACTGTATTAATAATGATTTGTCTTGGGTGTCAGTTCTGACTGAGCAATATATTCCAAATGGAATGGTCTGGAATAAGGCTGGTGACCGGATGTATTACATTGATTCAGGTCGTGGCTGTATCGAAGAATATGGATATAGTTGTTCAGCTAAAATAACCTGGCGACGTACAGTTGTACAAGTTCCACCGGAATACGGAGTCCCGGATGGAATGACTATCGACGCTGACGGACTTTTATGGGTAGCACATTGGGGAGGATTTGGGGTGTATATATGGGATCCCGATACTGGAAAGTTAGTAGACAAGGTAGATGTGCCTGCCCCTAATGTCGCTTCTTGCACTTTTGGCGGAATCGGGGATAGCAGGTTGTTCATAACGACAGCTTTAGACGGGCTTTCTGATATGGAACGTAGAGAATATCCTTTGAGTGGCAGTGTTTTCGTTGTCGATGTACCTAAAGTTGTTCCAGGCGAGAATCATTACCCATTTATAACTGATTAATTGAAAAATTATGCATATCTCTGTTATTGATTTGATTATCTTTTTTGCCTACTGTTTATTGATTTTATTTGTAGGACTCTTTGTTTCCCGTAGAAACAAAAAAGAAACACAGAGTGCAAAAGGATATTTTTTGGCGGGAAGAGGACTGGCTTGGTGGGCAATCGGTGCTTCTATTATTGCTTCGAATATTTCGGCTGAACAGTTTGTCGGGATGTCCGGTTCAGGTTATGCTATCGGCTTGGCTATGGCAACTTATGAATGGATTGCTGCACTGGGGCTGTTGATTGTGGCAAAGTTTTTCATACCGATTTTCCTTGAGAAGAAGATATTTACAATGCCTCAATTTCTGGAAGAACGGTTTGATAGTCGTGTAAAGTCTGTAATGGCGTTTTTCTGGCTGGTTGTTTTTGTATTTATTAATCTGACTTCCATTCTTTATCTGGGAGCGCTGACCATTGAGAAGATTATGGGAGTACCCATGATTGTGGGAGTGCTGGGATTGGCCATATTTGCAGGAGTCTATTCTATTTATGGCGGATTGAAAGCAGTGGCCTTGACAGATGTGATTCAAGTGGTATTTTTAATAGGTGGCGGATTAATAACAACTTATATTGCACTGGATACTCTGGGAATGGGGGAAGGAGTAGTACAAGGTTTTAAAAATCTTTATGTACAGACCGAAGATAAGTTCCATCTTATACTTGACAAGTCTCACCCTAGTTATATGGATCTTCCGGGTATCTCTGTTATTATAGGTGGTTTATGGGTCGCCAATCTCTATTATTGGGGGTGTAACCAATATATTATTCAACGTGCCCTGGCGGCTAAATCAGTGAGTGAAGCCCAGAAGGGAATGTTGTTTGCCGGTTTTATCAAGTTGCTTATTCCATTGCTGGTTGTCATTCCGGGCATTGCGGCTTTTGCTTTGAATGCTCCATTGGAAAAATCAGATGAAGCTTACCCTTGGTTGTTGAGCAATTTACTCCCCGTAGGCATAAAAGGGGTTGCATTCGCAGCGCTAACAGCGGCTATTGTTAGTTCTTTAGCATCTATGATGAATAGTATAGCTACTATTTTTACAATGGATATTTATCGTTCGTATATCCGTCCGCAAGTTGGGGAGGCTGATTTGGTACATGTGGGCCGCTGGACCAGCTTTATATCTTTGGTAATTGCTGTTATAATAGCGCCTATGTTATCCGGACTTGATCAGGCATTTCAGTATATTCAAGAATTTACGGGTTTTATCAGTCCGGGTGCATTAGCAATTTTCCTTGCAGGTTTCTTTTATCGCAAAGCCACAGCCAATGGAGCATTAGCAGCTGCTTTAGGAACCTTTATTTTTTCCCTTTTACTAAAATTCCTTTGTCCGGGGTTGCCTTGGATGGACAGGATGGGGATTGTCTTTTTGCTTTGCTGCGGATTGATTGTTATGCTGAGAAACCGAACACAAATTGATGTGCCTGCATCTCCGGTACGATGGTCACTTTTCCGCACTGGAAAATTATTTAATATTTTGTCTTGTATCATTATTGCCATTCTGATTTATTTCTATTGTTTGTGGTGGTAAAAAGTAGAAAGGCATTCTGGGATAAGTCTGATATTTATTTCTTTAAATCTAATAATTGTTTTGTGTTATGAAAAATTATTTATTGACGTTGATTGGATTGCTATTCGCAATCGGATTGTCTGCACAGACAGTGAAAGTTACTGGTACAGTTTTGGATGAAGGTAGGCAGCCTTTATTGGGTGTAAGTATTTTTGTGCAATCCAATAGAGCTCATGGAACTGTAACGGAATTAAATGGTAGGTTTACTATTGATGTAGCGGTAGGAGAGAAGTTGGTTTTCTCTTATATGGGATTTGTGAATAAAACTGTGCTTATAAACAAAGCTGAACATGATTTGCTTGTCATTATGGAAGAAGATAAGCAGGCTTTGGATGAAGTAGTGGTTATTGGATACGGTACGGCGAAAAAGAAGGATATAACAGGTGCTATATCTTCCGTATCGGCAGACAAACTGAAGGAAACTCCGGCAGTCAGTCTGAATCAGGCTCTTCAAGGCAAAAGTGCAGGTGTACAAGTGCAGTTAAGTGATAATTCTCCCGGTGGAGGTGTCAGTGTGCTTATTCGTGGAAAAGGTTCTATTAATCAGTCAAATGATCCGATTTATGTAGTTGATGGTATCATTATGGAAGGTACTTTGAATAATATCAATGTCAATGATATTGCCTCTATCGATATTCTGAAGGATGCATCTGCTGCAGCTATTTATGGTTCAAGAGCAGCCAATGGAGTAGTGATTGTGACAACAAAAAAGGGCGAAGAAGGAAAGGCAAGAGTGTCATTCAGTGCCCGGACCTCATTTCAGTCTCCCTCCAACTTGCCTAAAATGTTGACGGCACAGGAATTGGCTGAAATCCGTATTGAGGGGAATGTAAACTCACAAATGGATGCAAAATTCTTGGCAAATCCACAAATGAGCATAGAAGAATACCGCAGTGAGTTTAATGCCTTGAAGCAACAGTATGCCAAGGAATTACCCACATCTATGTTTTCGGATGTTGAAAGACAAACTTTACTTGCCGGTGAAACGTATGACTGGTATGATCAAATATCACAAACTGGTGTGGTTCAGGATTATACGGTTTCATTGTCTGGTGGTACAAATAAAACGAATTATTATATCAGCGCTAATTATTATGATCAGAAGGGTATTATTCAGGGAACAGGACATAGGCGTTTTAGTTTTCGTGTAAATCTGGAACAGCAAATAAAGTCTTGGCTAAAAGTAGGGGTTAATTCAAGCTATTATGATGGCGCAACTACTTATGGAGGAGCTAATATTGGAAATGGATTAGGTGCAAATCCGATGTACCCGTTTGAGATAGATGGTAAAGCGCCTTTGGAGTTACCTTACTATACGAATCACGGACAAAGTAATCAGGTCTTATCCAAACAGATAGATAATGATGCAAAGTCCAACCGTTTTTCTATGAATGCATATTTAAAGATAGATATTACAAAAGATTTATTTTTAAAGAGTAGCGTGTCTTTGGATCAGGTGAATAATTTTTCCGGATATTTCGCTCCTTCAAACATAAAACAGGGGCAAAGCGTGAAAGGTGAAGCACAAATAAAGAATAACAGATGGACTGACGTTATGCAGGAAAATTCACTGAACTATTCTAAGTTGTTCCAAGAGGTACATAGGGTGAATGTGATGTTGGGTAACACTGTTCAGGTAAATAATTATTTTGGTAATACGCAATATGGGAATGGGTTCGCTACGAATGTAATGGGATATAATAATATCAGTTCGGCATCTGAATTTCCGGCGGGAAAGCAATCTTCCAGTAAAACCAGATGGGCCTTGGCTTCTTTTATCGGTCGATTGAATTATGCTTATAAGGATAATTATATTTTTACTTTTACAGGACGTTATGATGGTAATTCCCGCTATGCTGAGGGACATAAATGGGGCTTTTTCCCGTCAGTAGCCGGTGCTTGGCGTATTTCCGGAGAAAGGTTTATGGAAAAGGCGCATTGGCTTGATGATCTGAAATTGCGTTTTGGTTGGGGACAACTGGGTAATAGTAATGTAGCGCTTTATTCATCGTTTACTAAATTATCCCCCGGAATCACAGTCGATTACCAAGGAAATTCGGTAAATACCATCCAAAATTCAGATCAGTTTATGGGTAATAAGGATTTGCGTTGGGAACGTCAGGAACAGATCAATGCAGGGGTTGATTTAGCGGCTTTTAATAACCGTTTGCGTTTTACTCTGGATGTGTATAAGAAAAACAGTAAGGATTTGGTTTTGCAAACTCCTTTACCGGTGACTACCGGTTATCTGAACATTTATTCTAATGTGGGTGAATTGGAAAACAAAGGTATCGAAATTTCTTTGGGAGGACGAATCATTGCTACCAAGGACTTTTCTTGGGATTTGGATGTAAATTGGGCAACTAACAAAAATAAATTGAAGTCCTTGTATGGAGGTATCAAGGAAAGGATGAACGACGCATCTAATCCATTAAATGCCGGTTGGTGGGTAGGAAAGCCTCTGGGTACGATATATACCTATCGATATGAAGGTATTTGGCAATGGGATGATGATAGGGTTCTAATGGATAAAATGAAAGATGGTCGCGAAGGTGGTGATACTTATTATCCTGGTGAAAACAAAATTGCCGATTTGGACGGAGATGGACAGATAACAACTAATGACAGGGAAATTGTTGGTTATACTGATCCGAAGGGGTATGGAGGTATATCCACTACTTTGAATTATAAGAATTGGACTTTGAATGTAATATTCAATTATGTGTATGGTAATGATGTTTTCAACAGATCTTATCATGAATATACGCTGGGTGCAGGCTATGGAACTCTGAACATGTTCAATGATGAACTGAATCGTTGGAGTGTTAATAATACAAGTGGTTCCATACCGAGAGCTCATTCCAATAATCTGGATAGAATGTTGATATCCAGTAGAGTTATGCAGGATGGTTCTTACCTGCGTATGAAGAATGTGACATTGAACTATCAGTTCCCTCTGAAGTGGATTAACAAGGTGGGATTGAGTAATCTGAATCTTTATGTTTCAGGAGAGAATTTGCTGACATGGACAGGGTTTAAGGGAGCCGATCCGGAATCCGTAGGTACGGGTTATGATGAGACTTATCCGAACGCACGTTCTTTCACTTTGGGATTAAATGTTAGTTTTTAAGGTTGTACAAATAAAAATACGAAGTATGAAAAAGATATATATATATGCATTGGCTGGAGTTTTAGCTTTATCTTCATGCGATGAGTTTTTAAGAGAGGAACCGGAAGATTTCATGTCTGCTGAATCTGAAGACGTAGATGAGGCATTGATTGAGGCAGAAATACAGGGAGCTTATAAGTCTACTTTGTGGTTTAAAAATGGACGTCAGGGGTTTATTGGGATAACCGGTACGGATGAGGCCAGAGGAAAAACGGTGGAAGTTAACTATTGGGCTGAACAAGGAGCGATAGACCGCTACAACACGTCATTGAATGCTGACAATTGGTTGACGAAATGGTTGTGGGACTCCGGTTATTTCGGTATATCACGTTCCAATACAGCAATTAATGCTGTACGTAACTATACAGGCAGTACGGAGGAATGGAGGCTTAGTAAAGAAGCTGAGGCGCGCTTTGTCCGTGCATTCGATTATTTTATGTTGGTACAGAACTTTGGTGGTGTTCCCTTGATTACTGAGGAAACGGTTCTTTCTGCCACTCCTAATTATCCACGGATTGATAAGGCTGAAATTTATAAATATATAATCCAGGACTTAGAATTTTGCGAATCACACCTAAAGACAGATTATCGTGCAGGACGACCTACGGTTGGTGCAGCCAAGGCTATGCTGATGAAAGTTTATATGTATGCACCGGAGTCTACCGGCATACGGAGTTATTCTGAAGCAAAACGCCTTTTTGAGGAAATAGAAGGTTTAGGCGTATATTCTTTGCAACCGTCTTATGCCGATTTATTTAAGCCGGAATTTGAAAATGGTGTGGAATCTGTTTATGAGTTTCAGTTTGAATATCCGGATGAGCAAAATCAATTTCAATATTTTTGTGGAAGCAGAGCTCTCGACCAGTTTACAGAGGGAGGTGGATTTGGTATATTTCTGCCGAGTGAGAGGTACTTGGGGTTGTTTGATGATACGGATGAACGGTTTGATGCCAGTGTCCGGACTAAGTTCTATGATAAGAATGGCAATTTGCTGACCTCGGCGGCCGATCCGGAATATATAGCTCCTCATTGCAAGAAATATGAAGATTATGATCGTGTAATGGATGCCGGAGCCAGCTCGAAAAATATCTATTTTATCCGCTATGCTGATCTAATCCTGTTGTATGCAGAATGTCTTTTGGCGGAGAATGACTTGGCTGGTGCAAAGCAGCAAGTTATCCGTGTCCGTAATCGTGCAAAGGTTTCCACTCCGATTACAGCCTCAAATAATACAGAAATGCTCGACTTCATTTATGAGGAACGCATGCGTGAATTGGGGATGGAAGGTTGGAGAAGAATGGACTTGATACGTCGTGGAGCAGATTATTTTGCTGCGCAAGTTGATAAGTATAATCCGTTTGCGAAGGGAAATGTACAGCCATATCATGCTTTTTATCCAATTCCAACGAATGAAATTAATATGAATGACGGAATAGGGGCGGAAGATCAGAATGAAGGATATAAATGAAAAAAGTACAACTATGAATAAACTGTTGTTAGGATTGATTTTTACAATACTTTTGTGCGCAAGCTGTACCAATAGGGGGATGGTTGCTATAGATAATGGTATTGTAAAACTGGAATTTGATTTGAAGCAGGGAACTTATAAAGGAATTGATGTGGAAACAGGACAAACCTGTATTTACGATGCCTCTTGGCGCGTGAATGATTTTCTTTCTACGGATGCAGACTCCATCTATTATCAGATAGAGGCAATTCAGGATTCGTTGGGAAAAGGTCAATCTATACAGGTTGTTTCAGTAAAGAAAGGACAACCGGACTTGGTTTTTAATTTTAATTTGTATGATCAGGAACCCTTTGTCATAATGTATGGTGGTATCCGTAACGGAACCTCAGAAGGTATACAGATAAAAGAAATATCGCCGGTTACAAACGCCCGTTTGTTTTACGGAGCGGATATCTCTAAAAATTTCAAGCTTATAGACGGTGAAGGTGGAGGTTGCCCGACTTATATTCGTGAAACTCCTTCTTTGTTGTCACAAAACAACATGATACTTCATTTCGGAACTGATGATGACTTTCATACTTTGGTGGGTGGAGGTGCTTCTTATGGAGAGTTTGCCAAGTATGCCTTAATAGGAGAAAAAGAACAAAGGAAGGCTGACTTGAAGGAACATCCGGTAGAAGACCTGCAGTTGGTTTCTTATATCGATGTAGGAGAAGAGGCTGTTGGCACGGACACTGTTCAGCCGTATATTACACTTTCTTCCGGTGCTCCTTATAAGTTTGAGGGAAACATAGCCTACAAAGAGGCAAGGACTGTAGTATGGGCGGACAGGGAAATAGGCGTTAAGCTGCATAATCTGGATAAAGATAAATCCTACATTGTAGGCTTGTCGTGGTGTGATGATGCGGACAGACGAAAACAGACGGTACATCTCAAATATGGTGATAAGGAGATAACTTGTATTGAAGATTGCCGGCTACCTTCTTTGGCAAAAGGAGAGAATGCCCAAATCATTTATTTTGAGATTCCGGCAGCGGCCAATGAACTGGAACCGCAATTATTGGTGAAACAGGCTGGTGGTGATAATGTTGTGATCAGTGAAGTACTTATTTATGAAGGGAAACTTCCGGAAGAACGCTTGAATAAGCCTGAAACGGTTGAAATTCCTGCGGCTGATTTTACCAGGTGCACCCTGTATTTATATGCATCAGATGTTATAGGTAAACTTGTGGATGCAAAGTCAGGATATATGACGGAGAAGGACCGGATCTACTTGGATTTTGTAACTGCCAATCCAATTTATTCTGCTGAAAAGTATGCGCAGACTTTACGGATCTTACAGCAAATAAATTTGAATTACTACTATTTTCCGACAATTTGTATTTGGTATGCCATGATGCCTATTTATGGTGGAAATATTGTCATGGGGACAAATGATACTGTTGGAGCCGTAGAAGAAATGAAACGTGTAAAACTGAGTGGATTCTTAAAATACACTACCATGGGTATTCGTCTTGTACCCGATTGTTATGATGAAAACAATGAGAATGGTTGGTGGGATGATGAGCACTGGCGTTTACGTGGGAGCGGACCGCAGGGAGAAAGTATGAAGTTGAAATCAGGTCATTACCGTGCCCCTTATGATACTTCCAGGAAATGGGCACAAGCTATTTTGGATTTGGGCGGCTTGCCATTTACCTACTTTCAAACGGCGGTTCGCTCGAAAGATTATGCGGAAGCTTATCCGGAACATATGCTTTTTAATGAATCTTTTCATGAGATTGATACATTCGACTGGCTGAATAAAAATTATACGACTTATGATTTTACTGACATCGGTTTCTTGGCACACATGCGTGATGTATATCACAATTTGAACGACGCAGGTATCGTCGGTATGATGTTTGATTATCCATATACAGGGTGGCCAGTGTATGGCGGGATGGATGACAAATATAGTACAGCAGCCGGTGCTTATCGTACGATTTTTAAATTGGCTTCAGAAGGGTTGGGCAACAAAGCATATATCCACGAACGTAATTTGAAGTATGGCTCTGATATTGCATTGGGGTATGTGGCTTCCCAGCGTACCTGGGGAGATACAGATGTCATTACTCCGGAGATGGTAGCTCGAAGTGGATTACGATGGTATAAAAACCGTGTTGTGGTAAATTATGATATGGATGCAAAGAACCTGTTGAAGGCACAACCGGCAGATTCGGAAGATGGAATAAATAAATTGTTGACTATGTCTTATGTGACGGCTTCCCGTTTGCTCTTGGCCAATAGTTTCGGTACATTGGATGCTGAGCACGTATATAAGCTGTCGCGTATTTATCCTTTCCATCAGTTTGCAAGGAGTGCCCGCCCTTTGGATGCTTTCACTACTGACTATCCAAGAGTTTATGGCATGAAGCTTACAGATAAATGGAGTTCGTTGACATTCTTCAATGAAGATGAAGAACATCCTCAAAAGATCAGCATTAAGCTTTCGGGGATAGAAGGACGTGGAGGAGCCGGTTTACATCCCGACAAGCGATATTATATTTATGATTTCTGGAATGATAAACTGATTGGAACTTTCGGTGGTAATGAAACCCTGGAACAAGAGTTGCGCAAAGGGGAGGCAAGACAAATGGCTGTTCGTGAAGTGGAAAGTAATCCGCAAGTTTTGTCTACAGACAGACATTTACTGCAAGGACTCCTGGAATTGTCCGAAGTTTTTTGGAATGAAGAAACGAAGGAATTGACCGGCTATGCTGAGCTGGTGGAGGGTGAATCGATGCATATTACCATAGCAACGAACGGTTGGCAACCCCAGCATTGCACTGTGGCTGATAATGAAGTGGCATGTTCTTTGGAAAACAATTCTGAGAATCTTGTAAAACTTGTTTTGAAGAGTACGCATGGAGGAAAAGTATCTTGGAAATTCTCTTTTAAGAAATAGTTGGTAGAATTTATAAAGTATCTGATAAATTAAAAATACGAAAAGAGTAAATATACTGCAATTATATGGGGAGTATTGTTGTTCCTATGTTCTGCTTATGAACAGAAAACAGAAGTAACTTCGCCCGATGGCAGGAACAAACTGATGTTGATGTTGGATGAATCCGGTTCATTATATTATCAGATTTTTTCCGGTGGGAATGAAATTGTTCGCAGCTCGCTGATGGGGGTGGTTGCGGAGAATGGTAAATATTGTTTTGACAGTGGATTGGTGTATGTGGATCAAACGGGACGGATTATCAATGAAACATATACTTTGCCCACGGGGAAACGCTCTGAATATGTGAATAAGTCAAATGAAAGAACGTTCGTCTATAAAAACGCAGCCGGGCAGTTATTGAAGGTCGTTTGCCGTGCTTATGATGACGGGGTTGCATTCCGTTACGAACTGGGCAATCAGGAGCCGATAACCATTCGGCATGAACTGACAGAGTGTACTTTGTCGGATGAAACCCATACTTGGATGATGGACTGGATCAAGGATTATGAGAATTTCTACCCGGAACGTGTACTTGATACTATTACGAGACCTACAGAGTTTCTGTTTCCCGTCCTTACATTACAGGATAAGCAGTGGATGTTGATGACGGAAGCTGAAGTGTATTCCATGCCAGCCATGCACTTGTCAAAGGAGCCAAAATCTGCTACATTTCATTATGTGTATGCACCTGAAGATTCGGCATTTGTGGCTGAACCTTCTTTTAAGACTTCATGGAAGACTTTTATTATGGGTCAAAATATAGGTGATATTGTAGAATCCTCGTTGGTTGAGAATCTGAATCCTTCTACAGATTTCTCTGATATGGATTGGATAAAGCCGGGAGTTGCGGCTTTCCCTTGGTGGGGGAATTATTTGGCAAACAGTTATATCGATACTCTAAAAATGTATGTTGACCTGGCAGCCGAGATGAAGTGGGAGTGGTTGGAATTTGATGTTTCACTAATCAATACTCCGTTCCATTCTTCAAAGGAATGGGAGGATGTGACCTGGATACCGGAATTGACTGCTTATGCAAGGGAGAAAAACATTCTTGTATATGGGTGGGATGAGATAAAGGTGTTGGACAATAAGGCGGGACGTGATTTTGTTTTCGACCGATATAAAGAAATGGGCTTGGATGGAATAAAGATTGATTATATCGATTCTGATTCAAAATATGCAATGATGTTCCGCGATACAGCTTGTGCTGAAGCTGCCAAACGTAAAATGATGGTGAGTTTTCATGGAGAGACTTTGCCGCGGGGACATCGCAGACGTTACCCTAATATCATGACTAATGAAGGAGTGCGAGGAGCTGAATATTATACCTTCAAGGGGACCCAATCACCTGATAGCCGCCATAATTGTACTTTACCTTTTACACGTAATGTGGTTGGATCTATGGACTACACTCCCGTGACCTTTACTATCCGTGATGAGAATCCGCGTACAACAACGTATGCTCATGAGTTGGCTTTGGCATTTGCCTTTGAATCCGGATGGATTTGTATGGCAGACAGGCCGGCCGCCTATTTGAATTCTCCAGCTCGTCCTTTGCTTGAAAAGATTGAGGCAGCTTGGGATCAGATTCATTTCATAGACGGTTTTCCGGGCGAATATTTCTGTGTGGCTCGATGCAAAGCGGGGAAATGGTTTGTTGCGGGAATTAACGGCGGACAAAAACGTAGAATTAAGGTTCCCTTGTCTTTTCTGGATAAAGGTCAACATACCATAACCTTATATGCTGACAAGGAAGGGAATGAATTGCATGATGTACGCATTGAAACTTTCCCGGAGATAAGTGAGAAAGAGGTGCTGGAAATAGATGTGTTGCCTCATGGAGGCTTTGTACTGGATATTGATTAAAAAAACAACCACATGATTTTGAGAATTTTATTCGTAACTTTCCTTGCATTTGTTGCGTGGGGGATTCAAACAAATGCTGGTGAAATACCACGAAAGGAATATCCACGTCCCCAGTTTGAGCGTAAGACATGGCTAAACTTAAATGGAGAATGGGACTATGCCTTTGATTTTACAAATATTGGGATGGAAAAGGAATTCCATAAAGCTACAACTTTCAGCGGTAAAATAACAGTTCCTTTTCCGCCGGAAAGTAAGTTGTCCGGGGTAGAACATAAAGATTTTATCAATCATATTTGGTATCATCGTATCATACGGAGACCGGAAGAATGGGCAGGCAAGAATGTAATACTGAACTTTGGGGCTGTCTATTTTAATTCGGAAATCTATATTGATGGAAAATTGGTTGGAAGACATTTCGGAGGTAGCTCTTCTTTTGGTTTCGATATTACCGGATATGTAGGGGATGGGTTAGAACACCATCTGGTGGTGCGTGCAAGCAGTGATCTAAGATCTATGATGCAAAGTGCCGGTAAGCAGAGTCTTTTGCTGAACTCTCATGGATGCCAATATACGCGTACTACCGGTATTTGGCAAACTGTATGGCTGGAGGCTGTGGCATCGGCAGGGTTACAGTCTGTTCATGCGCTAACGGATATTGACCAAAAACAGTTGGTTATTCACCCCCGTTTTTATCGTGACAGTTATAAGAATACATTGCGGATTGTTTTGCAAGAGAATAACAAGAAAATCGGAACAGTATGTGTCAAAGCTGCAAATAGTTCTGTGGCTGTATTTTCATTGAAGAATGTCAGGTTATGGTCACCGGAATCGCCTTTTCTGTATGATGTCCTGTATCAAGTGTTGGATGAGAATGGAAAGGTGATAGATGAGGTGACTTCTTATGTGGGAATGCGGAAGGTCCATATTGAGGGAAATAAGATTTATCTTAATAATAAGCCTTATTATCAGCGTTTGGTACTTGATCAGGGATTTTATCCGGACGGTATCTGGACAGCGCCTTCGGATGAGGCCCTGAAAAGAGATATAGAAATCTCGATGGCTGCCGGTTTTAACGGTGCCCGTCTACATCAGAAGGCTTTTGAAGAACGTTTCTCTTATTGGGCCGACAAACTGGGATATATCACTTGGGGGGAAGCACCAAGCTGGGGAATGGATGCAAACAGCATTGAGGTTGCACGTAACTTTCTGCAAGAATGGTCGGAGCTTGTTTTGCGCGACCGGAACCACCCGTCTTTATTGATTTGGACGCCGATGAATGAAGAGTGGTGGCCCGATCACGTACAATATCCACGTTTCACAGCAGATTTGTATGATTTGACTAAGTCATTGGATCCCACTCGTCCGGTGAATGATGCCAGCGGGGGATGTCATATAAAAACAGATATATGGACGGTACATAGCTATGAACAAGATCCGGCTGCTTTGAAGGATGCCTTATATAAAGATGGAGTTTTCTTTCAGACACCTAATAATCCGCAAGGAGTGCCATCCGCCAATGTGGGATTTAATGGGCTTGGTGTAGATAGTCCCTATCCTTTTCCGAAATATGAGGGCGATATGCCCTATTTGATAGATGAAGTAGGTGGTATAAAATGGGTAGAGACGAAAGATAAAAGTAATACAGATAGTTCCTGGGGCTACAGTACACCTCCTGCAACTCAAGAAGAATTCCTGCAACGTCTTGAAACGCAGAGAGTTGCTATATTAAGTTTAAAGGAATATGTTTGGGGATATTGTTATACACAATTGACCGATGTAGAGCAGGAGCAGAATGGCATTTTCTTTTATGATCGCAGGTCCAAGTTTGATTTGAAACTTATTTCCCGTATCTTTTCTAAAACTCCCCGGGAATAAATTTTGCATTTTATTCTTATCAGTTATAAGGCAAAAAGATAAAAGTGGCAGCTAAGCATTTTATTGTGGAATAATAAGAAAGATGGGAAGAAGGTCGTATGAAAACCCCGCTTTGCTTTATTGTTTTTCTTCTTTTGCCTGTAGTAAAACTTCGTCCCACTATAGCGGGCTCTATGGTTTCCAATTGGAGGCTGTGTAGCCCGCAATTGTGGGATATACAGTCCACAACTGGAAAACGAGGTTTTGCTACAGGCATAAGTAAGCATTCGGCCTTGTGCGTATTTGTTCTCCTTGTTTTACCTTTTATCTTTGCCTCTTCATTTAAATAATCAGT
>OKWH01000178.1_pt1 | contig 34191 bp, 29 predicted proteins | sample 1607021 | NCBI WGS metagenome assembly OKWH01 (sample SAMN04414076, study PRJEB24778) | human gut metagenome | material: faecal | host: Homo sapiens | reverse complement strand
ATATATGTCTTGTATTTCAACTCGTAATCATCGGTATCGGTAACGTACAGCGTTATATTTCCGTCAGAATCCGTAGCATAATTTCTGATGCCTTTTTTTACATACAGGATATGCTGTGTGCCGAGAAGCGATAGATTTTCGCCGCTGACAAAAAGGATTTTTCTGTTCTCGTTTTTTGCATTGAATTTATCTATTGTGCCGAGTATAAAATCAGCTCCTCCCCTTATAAAACGTTCAATCACAGCTATTGTAACAGCGGTTGACGCCGAAACGTGAACTGTGCCGTCGGGCTTTATCCTGAGGTTTATATTCTTTACCTTTTTCCGTGTAAGCTCATAGGTTATTTTTCTGTCGCCGACTGTTACAGTGTGGGTCATATTTTCTCCTTATGATTTTCCCTGAAAAATGCTGTAAAAATTAATTCGCAGAGCTTTTAAATCTGCTCTGCGAATAATTTTTCTGCGTATATTTTCTATAACCGTTTTATACCGTGATATTATTCTGCGGCTTCATCGTCACTGCTTGTATCATCAGAAGCGTACTTTGTATAAACGGAACAGGTCTTTGATGTTTTCTTTATGCCGTACTCACCTTCAACGAGCGGCTTGCCCCACTCGGTAGTGAGATCGACACCTGACCAGTCACGAGAAACGTCAAGATAGCTTACATCATCGCCGTTACCCTTCCACGACCAAGCGAGGTATCCGATATTCTTCTCTGTCGAATACTGCATGATAGTATCATAAGCCACATTACCGTCCGAATGCTTCCAGCCGAACTCGCCGATAAGCAGACAGATATTGTTCTTTATAGCTGTATCTATCGTGTTCTTTACAGTTTCTTCATTCTTGCCTGCCACACCATACATATGTACCGCAAACATCGTGTTTGAGTCCTTGTCGGCCTTCAGTATTTCGTTTCCGTATTTGAGAACGCTGTCTGCATACTGTCCCCAGCCTGCACTGTCGACTATAAGTGTATTCTCTATTCCTGCATCACGCAGTTTCTTTACGGCATTGATATAAGCGTCACGCCACGTTTCAAGATCGTTATATGTTCCGTACCACTCGTTAGCTATATTGACGATAGCGTAAGCCTTGTTCTCATTGAGCAGATCCGTCATTTCTATCCAGTAATCCACTGCGTGTTCAAGATAGGAAACCTCATCCTTACCTGCACCGTCGTGTATTTCAAGTACGGCTATAAGATTTTTCTTCTTGCATTTCCTGATAAGGCTCTTAAGCTCGGCTCTTGTGACCTTATCCCACTGATCGCCGTCGGAAAGTACAAGACGAACCGTATTTGAGCCGACATATTCTATACCCTCAAGCGCAGTGTCTGTATCGCTCTTAAACCAGGTATAAGCATGGTTTACTCCACGCATTACAAATTCTTCGCCGTAACCGTCTATCAGCTTTGTTCCGTCAACCTTGAAGCCGTCGGGCTTAGGGATCTCAACCTCTGCTGAGCTTACGCTGTCTGTCGATGCCTGTCCGTCACTGCTCTGTGCCGTTTCATTGCTGCAACCTGCAAACAAAAAGCACATAACAGCACTCATAAATATTGCCGTTAATTTTTTCATTTTTAAATCCTTTCGCAAAATCTGCCAAAACAATTACCATTAAAAAAATCGTATACATTATACTAAATATAATTCCGATTGTCAACCTTTAATTCAAAATTTTCAAGAAATGGGGCATATTTATTCGGAATAACAGGCTATTGACCGGCTGTTCTTGAAAAATCATCTTTAATGTGCTATACTGAATAAATGCGGCGTTTACGGTAACGTTCATATTATATTCACATTTTAATTATACAATCAATCAGTTTCACACGGTCGGTTACGGAGGCATACGGATGGCAGAAAATTACGATAACGGCGACAAGGACCGCAGAGAGCTTCTCAAGCTGAAGCAGGGGCTTGTTGACGAAAAGGACAGCAATATAAAAGAAACCGGCTATGATGTGCGAATGGCGCAGACTCCGGGAGAAAAAACGAAGAATTTTCTTTGGTACCATAAGGTTATGATAGTTGTCGGTATTTTGCTGATAGCACTCGCAGCAGTTATCTATGCGGAGTTCTTTGTAAAGAAAAAGCCGGATATTACAATTTACAGCCTCGGAAATTACGCTATGTCCATCCGCACGGGATTTGAAGAAGGAATGTCGGCTTATACTCCGGACTTTGATAACAACGGCGAGCATAACGTAACCATAGATCAGGGTGTACCGGATCAATATCTCGGTGACGTGGATCTTTTCGACCAGATAAAAAACGGTAAATGTCAGGTATTTATCGGCAAGGAGAGCGAGCTTAAGGACACTTATAACAGCTTCAATAACGCTTACGGACAGCAGATATTCAGCGATCTGTCCGAAATAACCGGCGAGAGCGGTTATCTTATAAATCTGAAAAACACGGCATACGGCAAAAGGATGCAGATCTACTCAACGGAAATCTATGTTGCGGTACGCTGTACTGACGATGAAAGTGAACGCAATGCCATGCAGTTTGTAAAGAATCTGTATGACGGCGTATATTACAAGCAGAACTAAAATTATGATGAACTTCAGAAAACGAAATTCAGGAAGGGTTCCCGATGTCAAAAGAAAGTGATGAAAAAAGAGAGCTTCTCAAGCTGAAGCAAGGAATTATCAGCGAGAGCGAAGTTATAGAGCAGGATGTTCACGAACACCCCGAAAAGCAGACTGTTGCCAAGAAAATCGACAACTTTTTCTTCCGCAATAAATGGTTTGTTGCGGTAGGCGCATTTTTTGCGGCTGTAGGATTTTTCCTTGTGTATCAGGCAGTCACCCGTGAACAGCCCGATCTGACCGTTATACTTGCGGTATCGGATACGTCAAAAGCTCCGGGCCTTTATCAGAAGGTCAACGATATTGAGCTTGCGCTTGAAAAATACTGTCCCGACTTTGACGGCAACGGATATGTTCACGTTGCGGTTTACAGCATAGATCTCACAAAGTCCGGCAATATGCAGTATATCCAGTCAAACACAGCCAAATTCTACGGCGAAATAGAGCGTGGCGTTGCTGAGCTGTATATATGCGACGCCGATCTGCTTACCGGCGAAACGTCAACGGAGGACTACGACCCCGACGAGAATACGATAGCGCTGACGTATGAAAATATGTTCAGCGATATAGGCAAGGCTCTCAAAATGCCCGAATATAACGGCAAGCTCAGGGTGGATCTTAAAGATACGGGATTTGTGTATGACGCAAAGTGGGAAAATTCCTGCCCTGATACGCTTGCGTTCTCAGTAAGACGTGAAGAACCGGGTATGGTCAGCTACTCAAAATCGGAAGAATATCAAAAGCGTGCAAAAGAAGTGCTGAAGAACATCCTGACAGGCAACAAGGTAAATGATACAGAGGTCGGCAGCTCGACCGTGCAAGGAGAATAACTATGGACTATTACAGTAAATCAGGCAGACAACCGTTTTTCAAACTGCTTTTATCGGGACTTTTATTTATGGTGTTCGGAAATCTTCTCTGCACTATCGTTACTGTTTCGACAGCACCGTTTATGAATTTTGAGTTTTTCAAGGTGATAGTATTTATACTTACGCTTATTATATTCTATTCGCTGATGTTCACGGCAGGATACCGTGACGGCGACAGAGAGCAGAAATATGTCAGACTTCACAAGGCAGAGCCGCCCAAGGAAAGCAAATGGGTGCTTATCGGCATAATCCTTATGGCGATAATGTTCGTACCGTCACTGCTCCTGCTTCTTGACAAGCTGTGCGGATGGTATTTCGATATGACATTTGTTCACAGGATAATAGACGGCCTTGTCTATCCCCTGTCGCTGATGATAGTTCCCGAAAACACAATTGATTCTATGGATATATTCGTGCCGTTCATCTATATGCTGTGCTACGCAGGTATACCGGCAGCAACACATCTCGGCTACTATTTCGGATATACGCAGAAATTCAACAAGGACGATATAATGTATCAGTAATGATTCCGCAAGATACAGAAAACCGCTGTTCGCTTATAAACGGACAGCGGTTTTACTTATACGATTATGGTTTTGCTCAATGCTTGCAGCCGTGCTCACCGCAGGTGTGACCCTCGCCGTGATTATGACCGCCGTCATGGTGTGAGCAATGCACCGCCGGGTTAAACTCAAGCGTTCCCGAAAGCAGAGCCTTTACCGCACTGTCCGCATCGCCTGTAACACCGCCGTACAGCTTGATTCCTGCATCGGCAAGCGCATTCTTTGCTCCCTCGCCTATGCCTCCGCAGATAAGCGTATCGACATTGTTCAGCTTAAGGAAGCCTGCAAGCGCTCCGTGTCCGCTGCCGAGCGTGGGGATAATGCTTTCGTTTTTGATACTGTTATCCTCGACCTCGTACACCTTGAACATTTCCGTATGGCCGAAATGCTGAAAAATCTGTCCGTTCTCATAAGTTACCGCTATTTTCATCTTTTCCTCTTTTCCGTCCGTAAGGGCTGTTTGATAATATCATTATATCACTTATCCGCTTTTATATCAAGCGGCCATCGGGGACGCTTATGCTATAATCAGAATCTGCAATCCTCAAAACAAAAAACGGCTTACCGAACATAAGCCGTTTATGTAATTCAAAACGCACATATTTACTGCGGTATCAGCTTATATACCGTCAGAATTTATGACCGCACTTAGAGCAGAATTTGCTGTCCGGCTCAAGCTCTTTTCCGCAATCTGGGCAAATCAGCTTTTCGGGCAGAGCAGGCTCGGCATTGACCTTTTCTCCGCAACCGGAGCAGAAAACGTCATCCTCCTTCAAGGGCTTGCCGCACTTCGGGCAGACTTTTTCTTCGGATACCTGCTTTGCTCCGCAAATCTTGCAGAAAAGCGATCCTGCAGGAAGCTGTGCGCCGCAGGAAATACAATTCACCGTCTTTTCGCTGTTCATATCAGCGCCGCACTTAGGGCAGAATGCCATATTAAGCGCTATATCCTCGTTACAGGACGGACATTTACGGGTGAGCGGCTTACCGCAGCTTGTGCAGAAAGCATTTCCTGCAGGCACCTCATTTTTGCAGTGAGGACATATTATATTTCCGTTTGAAGCGTTAACAAAGTCTGTTCCCAGATACAAATCGTTACCGCCGCTTGCGACATATCGCTCGATATGGTCAAATATTTCTCCGGGCAGTTTTTTCTGCTGAACTGAGCCGACTATCGCAGTAACAGCAAGAGGAGCAAATACAAACCAGCCTAAAACGCCTGCGCCGACCTTATCCGACCATTGACCGTTACCTATGTTGACAAGGATTCCGCTACCGGTGTCCGAAATCTGAACCTCTATGGCAGAACTCATTCCTGCGACCTTTTTCCAGCTGTCATCTTCCTTTGCCTGAACTACATAGCCCTCTCCTGCCTTGCCGCCCTGTACCACAAGGCCTTTGGAGGAACGCAGAAAATTCTGCACGCTTCTGCCGATGCCTTCTATTGTTATTCCTTCCGCTTTGCGAAACACTCTTGATTCTGCCATAACGACACCTCCGTATAAATATTTATGCTTAGATTATAGCACATTTAGTATAAATTGTCAACATACATCCACATCAATTAGTGCAATTGCACATATGAAACTCACCGTTTCAACCGGTGCTAATATATTCATTTACAGGTCGCCGGCGGATTTCTGCCATTTTATCCAAAAAACAGCCGATATGACATTGCGAAAATCGTTAATATTTAAGCATCCGACTTGTTGACTACACGGTTTTATTGTGATAAAATAGTTTTTGGAGATATTCGTGAAAAAGACGGTTGTGGTGTGCTTGAGTTAGTCATAGCTAATTAAGTTAGTAATATATAATGTAGTTAGCTATTGCTAATTAAGCAATGCTGTACAATCTGTGTGAACGGAGCAATATGAAAGGAAAAATGTGAAATGTTTCTTACTGTCAAAGAGATAAGAAAGCACTTCGGTGAGGGCGACAGCCGTGTTGAAGTGCTGAACGGAATTGATGCCGAAATCGAAAAAGGAGAAATATGCGTACTGCTCGGTCCGTCCGGCTCGGGCAAGTCCACCCTTCTGAATATCATAGGAGGTATCGACAGTGCCGACAGCGGATATATTGCCATAAACGGCGAAAAAACCGCAGATATGAACGAGAAAAGGCTGACGCTGTACCGCAGGAAGCACCTCGGATATATCTTCCAGCAGTACAATCTCATACCCAACCTCAACATCAAGGAGAATGTTGAAATAGGCGCATATCTGAGCGACAATCCGCTTGACACGGATGAAATACTGAAAACGCTCGGTCTTTACGAGCATCGTCACAAATTGCCGAATCAGCTTTCGGGCGGTCAGCAGCAGAGAACGGCAATAGGCAGAGCGATAATCAAAAATCCGGATATTCTGCTTTGCGACGAGCCTACCGGTGCGCTTGACTACAAAACCTCAAAGGATATACTCAAGCTGATAAGCGATGTAAACAAGAAGTTCGGCAATACGGTCGTGATGGTTACCCACAATGACGCTATCAAAAATATGGCGGACAGGGTAATAAAGCTGCGTGACGGCATGATAAGAAAGAATTATCTCAATGAAAACAAGATCGCCGCAGAAGATCTTGACTGGTAAGGAGGATAACGATGAGAAATCCTCTTGTTAAACGTCTGCCGAGTGAATTCAAAAATGAGCTTGGCAAATATATTGTAATCTTTTTATTCATGGCGCTTTCGGTATCTTTTGTATCGGGCTGGAGTGTTGCAGGCGGAAGTATGGCAACGGCTTATGATGAGAGCTTTGAAAAGTACAATATAGAGGACGGTAATTTCGAGCTTTATGCAAAGGCTGATGATGAGCTTATAAAGGCTGTTGAGGACAGCGACAGGTTTGATGCGAAGATATACGAAAACTTCTATGTTGAATTTCCGACCAAAGAGGTCGACAGCACACTGCGTATATTCAAAAAGCGTACGGATATAAACCTTGAATGCCTTATGGACGGCGAATTTCCGTCAAGCGTCAGCGAAATTGCCATCGACAGAATGTATGCTGACAACAACAGCCTTAAAGTCGGCGACAAGCTGACCCTTCACGGCAAAGAATACAGGATATGCGGACTTGTCGCACTGTCGGACTACAGCGCACTGTTTTCAAGTCCGTCGGATATGATGTTCGATTCGATAAAATTCGGTGTTGCGATAGTGACAGCAGATACATTCGGTACATATCCGGAGGATAAGCTGCATTATGTCTATTCGTGGAAATATGCCGAACGTCCCGCCGATAATACTGAGGCAAAGAAGCTGTCGGAGGACTTCCTTGACAAGCTGTCCGAAGAAGCTCCGAAATATATGAATGCGGTCACCGGCTACATTCCCGAATATACAAATCAGGCGATAATCTTCACGGGCGATGATATTAAGGGCGATACGACCTTTGTACAGATGTTCCTTTATATAATCGTGGTAATTATCGCATTCATCTTTGCGATAACCACGTCAAACACCATCGCAAAGGAAGCAGGCGTTATAGGTACGCTCCGTGCTACAGGCTATACAAAGTGGGAGATAGTAAGGCACTACCTTACCCTTCCTATGCTGGTCGTATTAGCCGGTGCGGTTGTCGGAAACATACTCGGCTACACGGTTTTAAAGGACTATGCGGCAAGCGCATATTACGGAAGCTACAGCCTGCCGACCTACGTTACGCTGTGGAATCCGCAGGCATTTATAAGCACAACTATAATCCCGATAATAATCGTATTCATTATCGACCTGTTGATGCTGACAAGAAAGCTGAGCCTGTCGCCGCTTCAGTTTATCCGCCATGACCTTTCACGCAGAAAGAAGAAAAAGGCATTCAGGCTTAACACCAGAATCGGCATTATGAAGCGTTTCAGACTGCGTGTGCTGTTCCAGAATATGCCTAACTACATTATGATGATCATCGGTGCGTTGCTCGGTAACGTTCTTGTGATGTTCGGACTTGTTTTAGGTCCTGTGCTTGACAACTATCAGCAGGAGATAACCTCCAATCTGCTTGCGGATCACCAGTATCTTCTGAAGGCTCAGGTCGAAACGGAAAACAAGGATGCTGAAAAGTTTTCCGCAACAACTCTAAAAACTATCGAGGGTGCGCTCAAAAGCGAGGAAATAACCGTTTACGGCATTGCGAAAAACAGCAAATACGTTGACTTGCCGCTCGGTGACAACGAGGTTTATATTTCAAATGCCTACTCGGAAAAACACGGTATCAAAGCAGGCGATGAAATAACGCTCAGGGAACAGTTCGGCTCAAAGGAATACAAGTTCAGGGTGGGCGGAATTTACTACTACCCTTCAACGCTTACGGTATTTATGGACAAGGACGCATTCAACGAAAAGTTCGACTGCGATAAAGACTATTTCACGGGCTATTTCTCGAAGTCGGAAATAAGCGATATAGACGACCTTTATATTGCGACCGAGATAACGGTTGACGATCTTACAAAGGTATCACGTCAGCTTACAAGGTCGATGGGCAATATGATGAATATCTTTGTCTTTTTCGGCGTTATAATGTATGTGCTGATAATCTATCTGCTGTCCAAGATAATAATCGAAAAGAATGCACAGTCCATTTCTATGACCAAAATACTCGGATACAGGAACAGTGAGATAAACGGCATATATATTGCGACCACCGCCATTGTGACGGTTATCACACTGCTTGTCACCATACCGCTGTCAGACTATCTGCTCGGTCAGCTGTTCGTCTTCTTCATGCGTGATTATCCGGGCTGGCTTCCCTACAGGTCTTTTGTTCCGGTGTATGTAAAAACTGCTCTTATCGGCATCGGTTCATTTGCCGTTATCGCACTTGCCCTTACGAGAAAGATAAAGAAAGTGCCTCTTGCCGACGCTCTCAAGAATGTAGACGAATAATGGCAGTATAGCCGGTAAAACGCCGTTTTTGCAGGATTTACCGTTAATATATTTCCAGACTGTCTATAAACCTACATAACTCTAAAAATGGGGTTTGGGGCGTAGCCCCAATGCGGGTTGTCAGTCGTTGGTGTCGCTGCATCGTGCAGCGACTGTGTGCGACTGACAGCAAGCGCGTCCTTGCTTGGTGAGGGCGGCAGCCCCACATTCAGCCCCGGCACGGACGCCGGGCGTGTATGCCCAAAGGCTCTGCACGATGCAGAGCCAACCAAGCATACACTGCCTTTCACCGAGGGGAAGGGGTTTGGGTTTTCGGCAAGGACGCCGAAATAAGGACACACCAAGCTTTGCACGAAGCAAAGCCAACAGAGTGTCCTAAAGGGGATAGGGATTGAGAACAAGCACTTTTTGAAAAAACAGACTTTTTCTACAAACTGAATATATTCCTTCCGCTGTTTGCCTGAAGGCAGACGGCGGATTTTTTTGTGCATAGCGATTACAAATCCCGTCAGACGCACAGAAACACTTTACAGTTATTTTTCTTGACATCACAGCGTAAAAATAATATAATAAACAATGGCGGAGTGTGTGAAAATTCCGTCCGATATTTAATTTTAATCAAACCGAAAGGTAAGAACGACCTTGTTTATTGATATAAACGATTTAAGAATAAACTATATTGATGAGGGCGAAGATAACGGCAGAGGGGTAATGCTCCTGCTTCACGGCTGGGGCAGTAATATTACGCTGTTTAAAAACATTGTCGATATGCTGTCGCCTCATATGAGAGTGGTTGCGCCCGATATGGCCGGCTTCGGTGAAAGCGACGAGCCGGAAAAGCCGTGGTGCGTTGACGATTATGTTGACTTCATCGGCACATTCTGCAAAAAGCTCGGAATCGTACCTACCGTTGTACTCGGACACAGCTTCGGCGGCAGAGTTATAATAAAGGCTGTTACCCGTGAAAAGCCTGTGCTGACACCCGAAAAGATAATTCTTACGGACAGTGCCGGAATCAAGCCAAAACAGAGCGTATCCTCGAAAATCAAGACACGGACATATAAAATGGGAAAGGCGGTAATGAGTACCGCACCTATGAAAAAGCTGTTTCCCGATGCCGTTGAAAATATGAGGAACAAGCGAGGCAGTGCAGATTATCTTGCGGCATCGCCTGTAATGAGGGCAACGCTTGTAAAGGTAGTAAACGAGGATCTGACTTATCTCCTGCCCGAAATAAAGCAGTCCACCCTGCTTATATGGGGAGATAAGGACGATGCTACACCGCTTTCCGATGGTGTAAAGATGAGCGAGCTTATAAAAGACAGCGGACTTGTTACTATCGAAGGTGCGGGACACTATGCTTTTCTTGAGGGCTGGTACACATTCTCAAGAGTATTGGCATCATTCCTTGACATTAAATAAAACAGAACGGAGAATTTATTTTGGATATTTTACGTTTAATCGCCGTTGCCGTACTCGGTATGGCACTCGGCGCATCGTGCGGACTTAATTTTATACACTATATGCATATGTTCCAGCTGAACTCTTATCACGCCGATGAGCAGTTCAAGTGGATAGGAAAGAATATAAAAGATGTTATAATGCGCCATGTGTTTACAATAGGTGCAATACTTACATTTATTATATGCGGCGAAACAAATGCGTCCACCTGCTTTATAGCGGCGGCTTTTCTGTTCCTTGACATTGTGTTCTCTGCGCCGAAAAAGGCAAAGAAAAAGCTGGTGTTCACTCCGAGAGTAATGAGAATGACGGTGACATCGGTTATCCTTTATGTACTTTTGATACTGCTTGTATTCCTGACGCTCGGAATGGGTTACGCTTCGCTTGCAATAACAATGTGCGTACAGATTTTAACGCTTGTTATGGCAATGCTTGCAAACCTTATAAATAAACCGATCGAACTTATGATAAACCGTCATTATATCAATGACGCAAAGCGTATAATAAACGGTCTTCCCGACCTTACCGTAGTAGGACTTACAGGAAGCTACGGAAAAACAAGTACAAAGTTCTATCTTGAAAAGCTGCTCGGTGCAAAGTACAACGTACTTATGACCCCCGAAAGCTACAATACAACTATGGGCGTTGTAAAGGTGGTGCGTGGACAGCTTAACGCAACGCACGAAATATTCCTGTGCGAAATGGGCGCTAAGAATGTCGGTGAAATCAAGGAAATCTGCGATATAGTAAAGCCGAAGCACGGAATCATAACGTCAATAGGCCCTCAGCATCTTGAAACGTTCAAGTCGATCGACAATATAATAAAGACAAAATTCGAGCTTGCCGACAGCCTTCCCGATAAGGACGGCATTATATTCCTCAATTACGATAACGAATATATAGCAAAGCACGAGTGCAATAAGAACAAGGTGACCTATTCGCTCGGCGGCGGCACGGATTATTATGCGGACAATATTTCCGTCAGCGAGAACGGCACACAGTTCACGGTTCACAACGGTAATGAAGAAAAGCAGTTTACGACAAAGCTCATCGGCAGCCACAACGTACAGAATATAGTCGGTGCGATAGCCGTTGCAAATACGCTCGGCGTTCCGTTCGCAGACCTTGTTATGCCCGTCAAGCGTCTTGAATGCGTTCCGCACAGATTGCAGATAATCAAGGGTACAAACAAGACGATAATAGACGACGCTTTCAATTCAAATCCTACAGGCGCAAAGGCGGCTCTTGATACGCTCGCCGTATTCGAGGGCTTTAAGATACTTGTTTCACCGGGAATGGTTGAGCTTGGCGAAAAGGAATACGAGCTTAACAAGCGTTTCGGAGAACAGGCGGCTGAAATTTGCGACTTTGTTATCGCAGTAGGCGAACGTCAGGCAGTGCCGATAGTTGACGGTCTTAAAGCAAAGGGATACCCCGAAGAAAAGACATACGTTGCAAAGAATCTGAACGATGCTCTTGCAAAGGTTGAAAATATAAAGACAGGCGGTGAAAAGAAGATAGTTCTTCTTGAAAACGATCTGCCGGATAATTATTGATATTGTGTGTAAAGCAAAGGTTTAAAACGAGGGAGATATTATGGACGTATTTTGCGATTACTGCGGAGCAAAGCTTGATGTAGAAAACGAAAACTGCTGTACACAGTGCGGCGCACCGTTTGACAACAATGTGGGTGTAAAGGAATACCGTGAGGAAAAGAAAAGGAAAGAAGAAGAATACAGACGCAGGCAGGAGATGCGTCAGAATGAGTATAATGCTTCACAACAGCCTTCACAGAGCAATGTAAGCAACTCTCAGAATGCCTCCGCACAGAAGATAGCAAAGACGGTTACGACTGTAATTATAATAATGGTCTTTGCGCCTACGGTAATAGGTATCATTATTTCTATATTCGGCGGAATTTTCTCAATGATCGCTGACAATTTTGACAACGCCGACTACGATTACATAGAAGAAAGTGTCGCTGAAGAATCCTCAACAACTCAGGAGGTACAACGTGTAAACTTCAACGAAACCGCTCAGACAGACGAATACAGCTTTATCTGCGATGAGGTTTTCAGAACGGATATTATGTACGGAGGAGCGGATAAGGGCTATATGTATGTTGCGTTCCACCTGAAAGTCAAGAACACAACAGATGAAAAGCAGTGGCTTTCCAATGACCTTAATTGCGTATATGACGGCGATATAGGCTGCGACAGAGCGTGGGGCTTTGACGAAGGAAAGAGCTTCAGCACTTCAGCGACTCTCTCCGCAGGGATCGGCTCAGACGGATATGTCTGCTACATAGTTCCCGAAAAAGCAAAGAGCGTTGTGCTTTCATACGGCGATTATGTCCGAGTGAATATTGACCTGAGAGATCTCGGCTACAGGGCGGAAAGCTCGCAAACAAGCACAGATAATACTTAATTGACATAAAGAAAGGAAAAGAACATGAAAATCAGAGTAGGTGTATTTTTCGGAGGAAAAAGCGTTGAGCATGAGGTGTCCATCATATCCGCACTTCAGGCTTGCAATTCCATAAACAAGGATAAGTACGAGGTGATACCCGTATACATTACAAAAAACAATGAAATGTATGTCGGAGAAAAGATAGGAAACATCGCATCGTACAGGAATCTGAAGTCGCTTCTCAAGGAAAGCCACAGAGTGATACTTGTAAACGACGGCGGAAAGGTACAGCTTGTGCTTTATCCCGGAAAGAAGTTCGGCAACAACGTATATGCAACGATAGACGTTGCGTTCCCTATAGTACACGGTACGAACGTTGAGGACGGCGTATTCCAGGGATATTTACAGACAATCGGCGTTCCTTATGTCGGCTGTGATGTAATATCATCTGCTGTAGGTATGGATAAGTATGTTATGAAAACCGTATTCAAGGATAACGGCATACCCGTCCTTGACGGAACGGTAATCCATATAAGCGACTACGCAAAGGACGCAGACGCTGTAAAGGCGGATATTAAGGCGAAGATAGCATATCCGCTTATAGTAAAGCCGATAAATCTCGGCTCAAGCGTAGGAATTATGATAGCACACAATGACGAACAGCTTGACGAATCGCTTGACAACGCATTTACCTATGCTTCAAAGCTGCTTGTCGAGCCTGCTATAACAAACCTTAAGGAAATCAACTGCTCGGTATGCGGCGACTATGCTACCGCTCACGCATCGGAATGCGAAGAGCCTGTAAACACCGATGAGATATTAAGCTACAAGGATAAGTATATCGCAGGCGATAAGGGCGGTAAGTCAAGCGGTATGGCAACGCTCAAGAGAAAGATACCTGCCGATATATCCGATGAAACAAGAGAGCAGATACGCACCCTTGCGGTAAAGGCGTTCAAGTGTCTTGGCGCATCGGGTACGTCAAGAATCGACTTTATGATAGATATGGACAACGGCAACGTTTATCTGAATGAAATCAACACGATTCCCGGCAGCCTTGCGTTCTATCTGTGGGAGCCTGTCGGCGTGAAGTATTCCGAGCTTTTAGACGAGATGATTTCACTCGCATTAAAGCGTGAACGTGAAAACAAGACGCTGACATTCAGCTTCGACACCAACATTCTTGACGGATTTACAGGCGGCAAGCTCGGCGGAACAAAGGGCGGAAAGCTGTAATCACGGCGAACCGTCAAAATTATAGGTGAGTGGGCTTGCCCCTCCCGTATTCAACTGCTTTTCTGAAACGAAAAATTCGGCAGGAATAAAAAGGAGAAGTATGAAAAAAGCATATATAATCAATCTTAAATACGGTATCTGGGAAAACCAGCTCTGGCTTGAAGCCGATGATAACGAGGTAATGCAGGAAAAGTGGGAGATAGCAAAAGCAAAACTCACCGATGTTGCGACGGCTTGTCAAAGCTCGGGTGATTACTTCAACAAGGCGATAGAGCATTTCTCACAGTACGGCTTTTCAAGAATACAGAAGTGAGCCACCGATGAAAGAAATAAAGGTTACAAAAAACGACAGCGGTCAGCGTATTGACCGCTTTTTGTCTAAATCGTTTCCGCTGGGGCAGGGGCAGATTTGCAAGCTTGCCCGTAAGAACTGCATAAAGCTAAACGGCAAGAAATGCAAGCCCGACACTCATATTGCGGAAAATGACATAATAAAGCTGTTTATACCCGATGAAATGCTGATTCCGAAAGCAAAGACAGATCCGGATGATTTCACTGCGGTAAGCGATAAGATAGACATTGTATACGAGGACGAAAATATTCTGCTTGTGGATAAGCCCGTCGGAATGGTAGTCCACGAGGACGAGAGCGGCGACAGCGACACGCTTATAAACCGCATCAAGAGTTATCTTTATCACAAGGGCGAATACAGACCGGAAAACGAACTTTCGTTTGCTCCGGCACTGTGCAACCGCATAGACCGCAACACTTGCGGTATAGTGATTGCGGCGAAAAATGCCGAATCGCTCAGAATACTCAATCAGAAGATACGGGACAGAGAGCTTACAAAGCTGTATCTGTGCATTGCCTGCGGTAAGGTAACCCCCGACAGCGCAACGCTTACCGCATATCTTGAAAAGAACAGCGACACCAACACGGTAAAAATCAGCGACAAAAAGACAAAAAGCAATCTCACGATAAAGACAAAATACAAGGTCATAGCGTACAACGGCGAAAACTCGCTGTTAAAGGTCGACCTGCTCACAGGCAGGACGCATCAGATAAGAGCGCACCTTGCGTATATCGGTCACGCTCTGCTCGGTGACGGAAAATACGGGAACAACAAGCTGAACAAAAAGTACGGCTTCAAATATCAGGCGCTGTGCAGTTATGCGCTGCAGTTTAAATTCACTACCGATGCCGGCTGTCTTTCCTATCTTGACGGAAAATGCTTCAAAGCAAAAGCACCCGATTTTGTTAAAATGTTCGGAAGTAACATTAAGCTCTGACTGAGTGCCGTTCGGTCTGAAAGCGATATTACGAACAAAAATGCAGGAATTTTAAAAAAATCCGAAAAAAGTGTTGACAAAACTAAAAATCCGTGCTATAATATCATAGCACGATACGGAGAGGTATCGAAGTGGTCATAACGAGGCGGTCTTGAAAACCGTTTGGGGGCAACCCCACAAGGGTTCGAATCCCTTCCTCTCCGCCATCTATATTTACACTTTCAAGGATACTACAGGAGTAGTGTCCTTAAAGCTGTAAATAATATATCACACAGCGAAGCAGCTGCTACTGCTCCACTGTGAAATATACAATTTGAACCGTCGCTTTGTTACTTTTGACTTTGACGCATCCATCACGAATTATAGCACTACAGCAACGTGTGGTATCCGCCCTTTCTTCGCTCGCTGATATTCAGCAGATACAATGTATCCCATACCGGAGAACCGGCTGTCATCGCAAAGTCTTGTTATCGCAAAGTTGGCTATTCAGTTTGTACTGCCTTGTGGAAGCGGCAGGTGGGGATATACACTGCGGATTTACGCTTTGTATATCAAGTAAACAAAAAACAAGAGTTCCCAGCCGATAGGTGAAAGATGAAAATCAGCTGAAAACCCTTGCTAAAATGTATGTGATGTGCTATACTGAAAGCACAATGAAAGCACTGATACACTAAGCTCGAGAGATGTGTTCTGTACATCTTTCCTGTTATTGGTAGAGGGGTTCTTGCCGGAACCGCTCTATCTGTGTTAGGTGTTTTTTACTTATTTAAGTATACTACACTTTTACAGTTTTGTCAATTAAGTTCAAGTAAGATATAGTATGCAGAATTGACAAAAATGCGGGTGAGTGTTTGTGCAATTAGACGGTATTTAATCAAATTAAATTCTCAAGGAAGGAGTGAATTACCAATGTTAAACTTTTGTTAGTAAAACTGTACCCATTTGTGAAAAAATTGTTTACAACAAGCTCGTAAAATGATAAAATAAGAAAGGAAGTATATATGATTAATATCACACCTCAAGGAAAACAAGCCGAAGTATTCGCTTTACCTGCAAAAGGTCATCTAGTAGTACTAGGAACGGCAGGAAGCGGAAAAACAACCATTGCATTATTAAGAGCATATCATTTAGCAAATTTGGATAATAATAAAGTGCTTTTGGTCACGTTTAATGCCGCATTGGTACAATATATGAAAGATATTTGTGGAACAGTTCCAGACAATCTCACAATAGAAAATTATCATAAATTTGCACGTGGTTACCTTAACTGCAGAGGAAAAATGCCTAATCGTAATGGGATTTTATCACATAATGGTAAATTGAGGTTAATCGAGCAAGCGATAGAAATATGCAAAAATTATTATCCTAATCAATCAACTTTAAGGCGTAATAAAGAATTTTTTTATGATGAGATTACTTTTATAGAGCAATTCGGCTTTGAAAATGAGGATGAATATTACAAAGCTGAACGTATAGGAAGAGCTTCGGCAAATATAAAGCGAGAAAATAGACATTGGATTTATTTGGTTTTCGAGCAATACAAAACATTGAGATTATCTAATGGTATTAATTATGATTGGGACGATTTAGCTTATTATACTTATCAAGAATTAAAAAACGATAATACTCCCAGGTTTTATAACCATATTATAGTTGACGAAGGTCAGGATTTTTCGCCAATGATGATTAAATCTTTAGTTAGAGCTGTAAGAGAAAATGGATCTTTTACTTTTATGGGAGATGTTGCACAGCAAATATATGGTAGCAGGCTATCGTGGAGAGATGCCGAAATTTCTACCGAAAGGATATGGAAATTTCAAATCAACTATCGTAATCCTGGAACCATTACTGATTTTGCTTATGATATAACTAAAAGTAAGTTTTGGATACATACAAATGATATGATTGAACCCGAGTCTAAAATTGCAGAGGGGCCAAAGCCAATTTTAATCAATTTTAAAAGTTCAGATAGCGAATTAGCATGGGTAGTTGGAAAAGCGATAGAAGTTTCAGAAAAATCAACAACTGTTATCATTTGTAGGACAAGAAGTGATATAGACGACTATGCTTGTGCATTGTGGAAAAAGGGAAAGGATTATACTGTAATAAGAAAAGATACTAAAATTCACATAGAAAATGGTAAAATTTATTTAACGACATTTCATTCTGCAAAAGGATTAGAATTTGATCATGTCTTCATACCAAGGCTAACGTCGGAAAAACTTCCGGATCCTGATATTATCAATAGTGCCACTTCTACTGAATCGGCATTATCTGATGAACTTAAATTACTATATGTAGCCGTAACTCGATCAAAGTATGGATTATATATGACATATAGTGGTACACTGTCGGAATTGTTTCCATCAAACTCCACAAATTATATAAGGCATGAGAAGGAATAAATATGAACACTAATGCGTATAACATTCTGAAATCTCACAAAGTCACAAGATTATGCCACTTTACAAGATTTCAGAGTTTAACTAGCATATTGTCATCTGAAAATGGCATAATAGCGAGCAAATTCATTGAAAAAGACGTAAAAAATGTTACAGATAATAAAAGATTCGATGGCAAAACCGATTATATTTGCTGCTCTATTGAATATCCAAATTCCTGGTATTTTCGAAAAGTTGAAGAAAAAAATGAAGACAAAATATTTAAGGAATTTGTAGTACTGTATATAAATATAGATATACTGATAAATAGGCACTTTGAATTTTGCCCTTGTAACGCTAGCATAGGATGGGGTCGTTATATTCAAAAAAATCTAGACAATATAGGTGTTTTATTTACTGATTTTGACGGCGAACGTCATAGAACAAATAAAATGTTAAGTTGCTGTCCAACAAACGGTCAAGCTGAAATACTTATATATGGTAATATCCCAAGGTCATATATAACAGGGGTTGCTGTAACTAATAACGATTTAGCAAGACGAGTAAATGCGTATTTTAAAACAATAGGAATTAACTATATACCTATTTATATAGCGCCGAGTATTTTCACTAATAAGTGGCGTGGATTAGTTTGCGATGGTCAACGACCTGTTGAAACTATCTGGACTCAGGAGGACTGATTATGAATGGTTCTGTACCAAATAAATTTGAAAAATGCCAAGGTGCAATGCTTGCAACCGCAATCGGAGATGCTTTAGGGTGGCCCAATGAAAAGAATTCTAAAAATATTTCAAATAAATCGATTTCTTCAAATTCATTTATAGAATGGAAGCGGCGTTGTGGTCGACCGTATTGGCATTGTGAAAAAATATACGCTGGTGAATACAGTGATGACACTCAAATTACTTTAGCAATTGCAAGAAGTATAATAGCTGGTGATTGGGAGGATTCTTTTGCAAATAAAGAATTGCCTTTTTGGTTGAGCTATGAACGTGGTGGAGGAAAAGCTCTTCGATATGCCGCAAAATCGTATAAAGCAGGAAATATAGTGTGGAAATCGGCTCATAAAACCGAGTATTTCAATGCTGGTGGTAATGGTGCTGTTATGCGAATTTTGCCACATGTTATTTCTAATGCTTTTTCAAACGATATTAAGCATTTGATTTCAGATGTGATAAAAGACAGCATAATAACACATGGACACCCAAGAGCGATACTAGGTGCCACGTGTTATGCATTTGCATTAGATTATTTACTAAAAAAGCAAAGCATATTAGAGTATGGCGAATTAGTATCAGCTATAATAAAATCAGCAGAACTTTGGACAGAATATCCTAATTATGAGGAGCTGTCAGAATGGCAAAAAAATGCACTTGTTTTTTCTGATTACGATTATCAAAGAGAGTGGCATAATACTAGTAACAAGATGCTTAAGCAATTAGAATATATAAAGCAAACTCTGGATATGGGGTTACTAATAGATGACGTTTCTGTGTTAACTAAATTAGAGTGTTTTGGAGATACTAGTGGAGCTGGTGATGTTGCAATATTAGCTGCTGTTTATTTTGCTTCAAAATATGCAAATAGCCCTGTTCTAGGTGTTACAATTCCTGCATTTTCTTACGGTATAGATACAGATACAATTGCTTCAATAACAGGTGGATTATTAGGAATGCTCTGTGGAACAAGTTGGATTCCATTTGAATGGCAAAGTGTTCAGGACTATGATTGTATTCTCAAAGTTACTGAACTTCTGCTTGAGGATAACAAGAAAGAATCTGCTAAATCTTTTGTATCCTGCGTTAAAGAAAAAGAAAAATCGTGGAAACATACTCCGATTGGTTCGCTAAAAGCCATAGATTCAATTGTTTTGGCTAATGGAAAAACAAGTAGCATCATTGAAGTGAAATGGCAATCTACATTAGGACAAACAATTTATATCAAGGAAAATCGAGTTAATACAGACAGTTCGAGCTTGAATAATGATAATTACGAGTCTGTTAATAAATATGCGAATGAAAATAGGCCCCAAAATAAAACAGCTCCAAATAGTGCTGAATTCCAACTATCGTTAACAAATCAAGATATCATTCAGCTCAAAAATGAGCCAATGTTAAAAACCAAAACATTCGGAACAATATTGAAAATAATCGAATTGTTACTAAAAAAGCCGCAAGATATTGACTATGTTTCGAAAAAACTCAAAGTTGATAAAAAAATAGTGGATCTTCTTTCTAAATATATTAAAGCTCAATCGGTTTACGAAAAGGATTGAGTAAAATTTGATTGTGCTACCTGTAGCACGTATCGTATTACATTCAGATAAAGAAAAAGCACTATACAAGCGGTATAATCGCAAACAATTCTGCAAGCCAAGCACCTAAAATTGCATACCGGCAAACAAAAATAGCAACCGCCTATAGTGCTTATATAGCAGTATCATATTCGTATATAAAAGATATTCTGTCTTTCTGAAGGTAGTATAACTGGGTATTGTATAGACCTTAAATTCGGGGGGCTACCCCTGTTTTTCAAAAAAACAATGCAATAAACACATTTACCCACTTGACAAATGCCGCCGATAGCGTTATTATAATTACGCAGGCTGTTTAATTCTGTGATTGTGGGATTATCAGTGTGCTTATGAATGTTTTTAAATGAGATAAGCCCGGGGTGTGATCCGGGCTTATTTCTTTTCTTGATAAGTTTAATAACCTTCAGGCTGTAAGAATTATCCGCATAAACTTTTCTGTTGTCGTAACGCATTTTACGTTGTTTACGGACAAGGTGCAGATTGACAAGATTACTGACTATTTTCATAGCGGTGTCACGCTTGATGTTCAGCTCATCGGCGAGATCGTTGAAACTTTTGAAACAATATCCGAGCTTGCTGTCTATTGATTTCATAATGAGAATATAAAGGCGCAGTTCGGGTGCGGAAAGTTTCTTATTGAACACATTTCTGTCTATACGGGTATAATCAGATTTTACATTGTTCTTTTCGGGATTCAGAACGTATGTGTATGTACCTTTGCGATTGTCTTTACGATAAGCCGCAATTATATGTGTGATGTAACCTTTTCTCATCAGGCTTTCAATTATACGAGATACTGTCTGTGTAGACTTTATACCGCAGTGTGCTGCTATAGTCTGCTGTCTGACACGCTTATATTCGTGTCCTGCTCTGCTTCGTATATTTGAATAGATTGAAAGCAAATAGGTATACACAGCAAACTCATTATGAGTAAGTTCACTTGCGGTAATAACCGAGTTAGATATAAGAAAGTAACTCTTCATTTTCACACATCCTTGTATTTTGTTGTATTTTAACGTCTGAGCGTCTTAGTAGCATGAACGATACTTTTCTCTTCTAACGCTCTGAACGCTTTTAAATCGTCGTTAAAGTCCTTATTTAAGGGTATATCATTCGATATTGTATATCCTTTAAGTGCATACTTGTCACTGAGCTGTGCCGAGGCGTGTCTGCCTGCTTCATCGTTATCCAGGCAGAGTGTAATTTCGGTAATGGGATTAATTTGTAAAAACTCATCAAGAGCAACATCAGATTTGCCACCAAGAGAAATCATAGTCAGCTCTTGCCAGGAATCCTGACCGTTTCTTATAGCATAAAATGACGCATAAGACAGCATATCAATTACAGACTCGAAAACATACAGCTTGTTCTTATTTGTACCGATTAAAGAAAACGAATATTTCTTATCACTTCCGGGCAAATCTACACGGTATGTAGATTTATCCGATACAGAACGGCAAAACGCATAGCGTGACATAACGCCATCACCGTTTACAGCAATCATATTTACGTATTTTTTAGTAATACCACGCTCGATAAGCTCAGGTATATGTTCACTGCTGAACCCTTCGCAAATATACTTTTCACCTTTTTGCTTCTGTGCCTGAAGCTCAACGGTAACATATTCCGGTGCATTTTCAGGCACATCATTTTTGAAGCGATAAAACGGTGTGTTCGAGCTGTCATACCCGACAAGCTGAAGCCCGCTGTATCCGACACCCTGATATAGTTTACGATCGTAAATCAGCTGATTTACGATACTGTATTCCAATCCACGGGTTTTACATAAGTAGGCGATTACATTACTGTAATTGCGCTGTCCGTTTTCTTTGTGATCCTGTTCGGGCAAAATAAGCCGATTTGATTCCTTATCTTTAGAAACGCTCGGATTTGACGTTATCTTATTTGGAGTATACTCAATCTGAATATCTCCACAAAGCGACTTTACAGCTTCAGTAAAACTTTGTCCGTAAATCTTCATACAGAACGCAATGGCATTGTTGCCACCTTCGTCACGACTGTTCCAGTACCACCCTCTGCGGTCATTTGTGATAAAAAGGCTGTCGTGCTTATCACAGCGATAACCGTTACCGCTTTTCTTTACGCTGAAGCCTTCTGTTCGTTCAAGAAATTCCACCATATCAACATTTCTTGCACGCTCTATCTGTTCTTTCGTAACATAGTTACTCGGTTTAGATTTAGAAAAACTCATAAAAAGCTCCTTAAAAAAGAAAGCAACGATTTCCTCTTGTTCTGAGGTTGTCGTTGCTTTTGTGTTTTATTTTCTTCTCTCCAGTACCATTGCCGGCAAAATTCATCGGCAGTATCTCGCTTGATGATTTCTTTTTTCAGACGTCGAATGCGGAATGCCTGTGTTATAATTACGGCTAATAAAATTGTTATAAGAACGCTCATAGGTTTTATTTGTTCCGTTTCTGCGACTTGGCGGGAAAATCAAAATCAATCTTGCCGTCTTTAACAACAAGAGCCGCCGAGAATGCTTTGCCCGCCTTTGATGTAAACCCGTTTATTATCCTTGTGCGTTTATTTGCACACAGCATAGCCGCAATCGTTTCTGTGATACATTTTCCGCATATAGTTCCGGCTATAAAAAAACTGCAACCGCTTTTATAGCCGGTGCAGACCCATCCTTTAGAACTATTTATCATTTCTTTTCCGCAAACAGGACATTTAAGACGTTCGGGAAATTCAAAACCGATCGTATTATCTGCTTTGATTGTTAGCTTCGCATCAAATGTTTTTCCGCTCTGAGATGTAAAGCCCTTGATGATAGATGTCGAACGTTTCAATGTAAGCTCTTTGGCGATTACATCTGATATTTTTTTACCGCAGATTTCATTTGCAATATAAAATCTGCAACTATCCGGGTTATCCTTGGAATAACCTGTACAGCACCAACCTACTTTTTTCTTGATTACAGGTTTACCGCACAACGGACAAATAAGCGTATTGCCCGTCATTGCTGATGTGTCACTGTTTTTAATCTGTTCGACCCACTTAATCACAAGTTTCTTGTATTCATTCAGAAAATTATTGCCGTCAGACTTTCCACGGGCAATTTTATCAAGTTCCATTTCCATATCGCCGGTCATATCAACAGACAGCATATCGGGTACCGTCTTTTCAAGTGCATCGATTATATACATTCCTTTTTCTGTTGGCATAATGCCTTTGATCATATTGCCGTTTTTTTTGGTTCTACGAGCAATATAGCCTTTTTCATACAGCTCTTTAATGATACCTTGACGTGTTGCGGCAGTTCCCAGTCCACGCTTTTCAAGTTTAATTAAGTTGCGAGTTTGTTCATCTTCTATATTATCACCTGCAAGCTCCATTGCCGTAAGCAGTGTAGCATCGGTATAATACTTCGGTGGCTCATTTTGTCCCTCTTTGACATCGAAACCGATAACTTTATAATCGTTATCCTTAACGATTTCGGGCAACCCGATTACCTTCGGCGTTGCATCAACAGCAAACCAACCGGGACTGATTATATTCGTTCCGGTTGCTGTAAACAGCTGATTATCAATCTGAAAAACAGCTTTGACATTTTCTGTAACAGCTTTCGGATAAACAGTACGGATAATTGATAACGCAAGCAAAGTATATGCCTTGCGCTCATTTTCTGACATACCGCTTAAATCATTCGGCACAAGAGCGGTCGGTGTAATAGCGGTGTGCGAATCGACTTTGCTGTCATCATAATGCCGACGTGTACAGGGTGCAAAATTGTCGACAGGAATAGCATATTTAGCAAATTCGGGCATTTCAAACAGTAGCTTTATTATCTTTACCGTTTCATCTTTCATTGCATCTGTTAGATGCTCCGAGCTTGTGCGTGGATATGTTATCAATCTGTTTTCGTACAAGCTCTGAACGAGCTTTGTAAGCATATCAATTGTGAGATCCGTACACTTTGATAAATCAGCAAGCAAATGTGTAGTGTTATATAAAAGCGGAGCGGCTGTCTGCTTTTGCAACACCTCGACTTTAATCGCTTTTGCCGTATTTAATTTAATTTCATCTATAACAGCCTTTGCCGCCGTTTCGGTATCGTACTTATCTGCCGCTTCGGCAGTAAACTTTGCGCCGTCAGTTGCTTCGATATTGGCAACTATTTTATAAAACGGCTTTTTAACATAATTCCTTATTTCCCGTTCACGCTTAACAATCATTGCGAGTGTCGGCATTTTTACACGTCCGCAGGCGAATACATTATCCGTACCACCGAATTTCAATGTAGCCGCAACAGACGTGTTAATACCAACGAGCCAGTCTGTTGCAGACCGTATACGTCCTGCATTTTCAAGCGGCTTCATATCTTTTGCCGGGCGTAACTCTGCAAATGCCTTTCTGATCTTAAAAGGCGTCAAATCTGTTATCCAAACACGTTTATAAGGCACTGTACAATGCAACACTTCATATAAGTACGCAAAAATCAATTCGCCTTCACGGTCTGCATCAGTGGCATTGATTATCAGATCCGCCTTATCAAAGAACTGCTTAACATAATCATAAGCAAGCCTGGAATAATTATTATCTTTTACTCTTGTAATAAAATATTCGGGTATAATCGGGTAATTATCGAAGCTCCAGAATTTATAACGTTCGTCATAATCTTCAGCCGGAGCTAAACCGCATAAGTGACCGGCACCGTGACAAAGGATTGCTTGCTCACCGTTAAGATTTAAGTCCCAGTGTGCGATAGACGGTTCCTTAGGATTCACTGTTTTTTTGTATGCGCCTAAAGCCTCGGCAATTGTCCGACCGAGGCTGTATTTTTCGGCATAAATTACTATCATAATTTTTCCTTTCCGGATTGTGCTACCTGTAGCACAATCAACTTATAATATAGGCTTTTAGAATGTTGCTGTAAACGTTATTGTTATTTGCGTTGGTTGCCATCCAGTTGTCCGAAGGCTCGAGCATATACGCTTTAAATCCCGATTTAATCAACTGTTTATTGATGGAAATAAACTTATTCGTCGTTACGGGGAAAAAACATAGATTTACGTCTACCTTATTTGGAAGAATAACATCGTTGATATAATTCGTTAAAATCGGCATATCCCAATCTGCCGCTGAGCACAGCAAAATGTGTATGTACGCATTATTGTTATACTTAGTGCTGTCATCACAGATGATATAATCAAAAGTTCCGCTTATCTTATTGAAGTCCGAATAGATAACCACATCATCAATGTTCAAACCGTTCTGATTAACTGCATTAATATCAACCGTAAAATAGTTACACAATTCTTCTGTCACTGATGTAATTACGCACACCTTTGCATTTTCATATTTGCGTAAGTAAAACGCAAGGTCAAATGCTGTATATGTGCATCCGCAACGAGAATAATAGCCGAATACCGATATAATAACATTTCCTCTTTGGATTCGTTCATAGCTTTCATCTAATCGCACTGTTTGTCCCGAATAAGAGCTGTCACAAGCACCTTTATAGTTCAAATTCATACTTCCGAAGGAATTGCTGTATTCGCAGAATTGCCGATTAGGATAATGTATTTCGGTATCACAAGGCTTTTCTGACATCAAAATATCAGGCTTATCCGTTTTGGGAAATAAAATAGCATTATCTATAGCGGCAGGATCATAGCCCATAACAATATCATATACGCCTATCGAATATAAAGCAGAGGCGTATTTGTTAAAGCTATCGGTGTTATTGCAAACAAATATAACACGCATATAGCCGTAACGCATTTTTACAATGCTAAGAAAGTCTATCAGCGACACGCCTTTTGACGCAGCATCATCACTGATCAAAATACCGTGAGGACGGTATTTTTCGAATATTTCAGCCGCAGTATTCGGCTTGACAGCAGTATATTTACCCACTGTTACAGTTTGCTCCGATTTTTTTAGAGCCGTTTCAAGAGGACGCACACTGCGTTTTCCCGCAATTATAATGAGGTTCATTTATTCACCGCCTTCTGCTGTGTTAGTGTAATTTTCAATTCATCAAGCATTGATGATATAATCTTTAAATTTTCATCTTTAAATGTTTCGTAAGCAAACGAATCAAATATAATCATAAGATAGCTGTTTGTCGAAAGGTAAAGCCTGTAAACAAGCCGAGAACGCAGAGCCGGATCTGAAAGAATACCATCAGCCGCCGTGATAACGGTAACTGACGGTAAAGAAAAACAGCGTAAAAGTACGGCTCTGTCGTTTATTCTGCTTCCGTAACAATGAGTAAAATCGCTGTCATATACGGAAAATGAGCATACAGGGATATGAGCTTTTTTTATATCCGAAAACATCTTATTAAACAGTGCCGAACCTGTCAGTTTATAACTTTTTTCTTCCGATTGCGGTTCTTTGCTTATTATATCCGTTATTGTGCTACAGGTAGCACAATAACGGTCCGGTTTTTTCTGATTTTGTTGCTCAACCTTTCCGGCGGAGTTAACCTTTGTTTTAGGTGCAGAGTATTTCAATTGGAATTTCTTCATGTAACATCTCTCCTAAAATCAGTCTGACAAAGATTATAGATAGAACTGTCTTTTGATATACGCCTGTCAAACGGTATAATCTTTTTACCGCTTACAATCAATCCTGTGCCTTTTTCGCCGGTCTTCAAGTAGCTTGATTGTGACGGAGATAAGATGAACAGCTCTATCACCTTATCAAGGTCGGTTTTCTTCTGCTGAAGCAAAACAACAAACTCTGAGTTTGACAGCATAAGTCTCGCCTGACCCGATTCAAGCACTTCAGTAATATTTTGAGTTATTCCTGTAGGAATACCGCCGTATTTTCTTATACGTTTGAAAACCTTTTGAAAGAAGTCGGCAGAACGCACTGTTTCTTTGTCGTTGCCATCGTTGAACATTATTGAGAATTCATCGACCCATACCCAAGTCTGAACGCCCTTTGTTCTGTTGTCACGAACACGTTGCCATATATACTCAAGAATAACCTGCAAGCCTACAGGACGCAACTGCTCGCCCATATCGGATATATCAATTGATAACAATTTGTTATCCGTATGAATGTTTGTTTTGCCCGAAAACGTATTAAAACTGCCGTTAACATACAGCTCAATGTCAAGAGCTATCTGATCTGCTTCAGGTAGCTTTTTGTTTATAAGAGCATTATAAAAATCAACAAACGTAGGTATGAATTCCGGATTACCGTTATTAAGCACATAATCAGCGTAAACTTCTTTGACGCAACTGTCGATGATTGACTTATCTGCCGCAGACAGGGGAAAGCCTCGTGCTGTTTCTATGATTGACATAATCAGTTCAGATTTCATTGCAACAGCAGAAGTGCCGTTTTCGCTGATGTTTATATCAGTGTCGAATATGTTAATCTTCGTTTCGGAATCAGCCGATAATTTTAGCGTATCTCCGCCAAACTGTTTGATGATAGGATAGTATTCTCCGTCAGGATCTATAATTATCTTTTCTGACTTCGGGTAGCGTATGATGGTATCTATGATTTCGGATTTACAGTACATAGATTTGCCCGAACCCGATGTACCGAGAATGAAGCCGTTAGCGTTCATTTCTTCTGCTCGATCAAGAACAATGATAGCGTTTGTATGCTTGTTCATACCGTAGCAAAGACCGGTGTCTGAAAAATATGACCGTGCAGAAAATGGTATCAGTATACCTGCGGCATCCGATAACACATAAGTGTTAACGCTGTTTCCGTTGGCGGTATCAAAATGATTTATTCCAAACGGTAAGACGGAATTAAGCGCTTTTTCCTGCTGACGCACCAAACAATCAATAACTACCTGATGTTTTTTACCTTTAGAGCGTATTGCTTCTGTCAGCTCGTCAAGCTCATCTTTTGTAGCCGCAGACAGTGAGATATATACGCCTATCTTGAAAAGCTCACAGTTTGTATCGGAAAGTCGCTCCTGCAAATCCTCAAGCTCACGCTCACGCTCCATCCAATGATATGGCACAAAATTAAGACCTTTTTTATGATTCTTTTCAAGGCGTGCCTGAATTTTGCCTTGATGTGAGTATATGTTGTCTTTAACCTTATCCTGTGCTTCGGATTTGTCTATATGCCTAATATGCTTTGAAACGGCAACTTTACAATTGTTATCAAGAATATCTCTTATAAACTCGTCGTCTAACGTGCGGTCATATCGAGCCATATACATTATTCTTGTATACGAATTACCGATTTCAATTTCTTTGGGGCGAAAGGCAAACATTGATGGTGCAATATAGTCCTTTATGGATCCGCCACGTGAATATATATCATTCGGCAAAAGAAATTCAGTATTGTCGAATGGGTGATAGTATTCATAAAGGACAGCAAACACATCTTCAGGCATAAGCTGATGCGTTTCACTGCCCATTGCCGCATAGAAATTTTGCAATTCCCGATAGTAACGAAACAGTATGTTTACATTATCTACGGTTTCGTTAGGCGTGTACGACATTGCAACAAGAGTTATTTTCTCACTTGTTGCGTCTTCGGACTTTGTGATATACGTTTCGAGATTTTTATTGTAATCATCCAGTAAATCACCGGAGATTTCTTCATTGTTGCTTATCAGTATATCCCTGAGCTTTGCGGTATTAACAGAGGAATTCATAATAAATTCCTGAAAGTTGATTTCGACCGGAAGTGCATTCAATAAACGCTGATAACGCTGATAGGTTTCTTCCTGCTCTTTGTCACGGAGCAAAGAATAATCTATGTTTGAAAATGCGAATATCAATGTAAATGTGTTTGTTCCGGTAAGAAACAGCCCATTATCGTACACTTCATAAAATGGTATTGTATCCTGTGCGGATTTTGGCATAACAATTCGTTTATCATAACCAAACGGCACATTCTTTTTAGCCCAGCCGTTAAATAAATTATCGATTATCGACATCACTGAATACTCCTTTACTGTCAAACGGTCGCTTTTTTGTGGGATTTGAAGCAATAAATTGCAATACAGTCAACCCTTGAATACGGACTACTCCAAGTCCGATGAATAAAACGAGTTCCAAAAATACGACCCACATAATTATATCAATGTTGATTTTCAGCACCAGCCACAGCAAAAGCAACGTGCCGATTGTAGCAGCACATCCTACAATCAGCATTATCACCTGCCCTATTGAAAAGCCCATTACAGTTCCGGGTTCCTGCATAATTTTCTTTGTTACTTTGCATTTTATCATTAAGAACCTCCTGTAAGCTGACGTAATGCAAGCGGTGGCTTTAAGATTAAAAATCCCATAGCAAGCACTACTAAAACTTTCGGTCCGGCCGAAGACAGCCAAACCAAGACGTCCATAGGCGAATCTACACCTACATTATTCATTGTGAGAACTTTGCACCAGTACGATCCTGCAAGATATATTAATCCCATATATACAAGCGAGAGCGCCGAGCTGAGCAAGCCGTCAATAAAACGCTTAAAATATCCCTTTGTCGCATCACCTAACAGGCATGCAAAAAAAGCAGGTGATACACTGCAATATAGCGCCAACTCAAAAGTACGGAGCATTAATTTTATCATTATGAGCCCGCATATAATTAATATTGCTAAGGCGACGATTATAATTGGAGCAAGCAATACAATATCCAATAGCTGATTAAGCAGTTCGCCGATAATCCATAATCCCGTATCAGTGCTTTTAAGCGTATCAAATGACGGAAAAACTATCATTTCATCAGCACTTGTAAATACACTTGACGCAATATCTGTACAGGTATCGATAATGGCTATACAAATATCTGTTGATAAATCTACCCATAATTTTGCCAATAAAAGCCCTACAAGAATTTTTATAACACCTTTGTAATTAACTAATTCAAACTGCATAGCAGAATGAATTAAATTAATTCCAAACAGCAGTACAAGTATGCCATATCCGATAGTTTTGAAAAACGGTGCAAATAAATCAACGAAACCGTTAAGATCGAATCCCCAAGGACTATCTATTCCGGCTTTAATGTATATTCCCAGTGTGTTTATAATACCTTGTGTCCAGTCAACAAGACCTTTTACCCAAGCAAAGATACCTACTGCCGAAGCTGCCATATCTTCTTTACCAAGGTCTTCAAGATCTTTTTTCATTTCTTCTTGATTATATGCAGGCTTAGTGGTGGTGGTTTCTGTCGTTGTGGCGTTTGCTTTTGCAAAAGCCGTATGTTCAACGTGGTTTATATTTTCTGATACATCAATTATATTTCCTGAGCTGTCAACCGCTCTTGGAGCAACAGCTGTTGCTGTTACTCCACCGGTTGTTACTGCATCCGCACAGGCAGAAAATGATAAACCGAAAATCATCAGCAGACTGCATATAAGAAAGATGCTGATTTTTTTCATATCTACCTCTCTTAGAATAAAGCCTCAATCGCAAATGTTGCCGCAAAAAGAGCACCGCCGATTACCAATAGCGATATGCCGCCGTTGCGTTCACGCACATCCTCATTTCCGACACCCTGTGCAATCTTAATCAGTCCCGGTATTGCAGTTAAGCCGAGCACGACTATGCGTACAACCCAAAAAACGAGTGTTACAAGGGTCTTGTATGTAGCAGTGTTTACAGAAGAGGGTGCATCGCCAATGCCACCACCTTCGGCAAATGCTGAAAACGCAAGGAATACGCTTGAAAGAAGGATTGTGGTTGTGATTGAAATTGCCTTTGCTATTTTTCTGAATGCCTTTTTCATAATAAAATCTCCTTATCTGCGAATTATCGCATCTGATATTTTTTTAGCCGTATCTGAAACGACTTTTGTTGTAACCACTACTGCACCGGCAACCGGTACAGCCGACGAAGCCGCTGTTGTGGCTGTAGTGGCGGCTGTAGTAGCTGCCTGAGTTGCGCCGGCTGTAGTAGCTTGTGTAGCAGTTGCCGAAGCAACCTGTGTAGTCTGAACTGCAGTTTGAGAAGTTGCTTGCGTTGCCATACTACCCGCACCGGCATTTGATAAACTTCCGGATGAAAGATTCTTTGGTGCTATTACCGATTCGTCAATCAAATCAACACCGTCTGCCAAATCACTGTATAGCTTTTTCTGACCGAGCTTTGTAAGCGATATGCTTGTATTTTCTGAATTGTATTGAATAAGTCCGTCTTTTTCCCATTTGGATATGTTCTCCATAACTTGCAGAGCCGCTTTCTTATCGGGTGAAAGTGTGACTTCTTCAAGATCAAGATTAGAAGCAAATCGGAAAAATTGAAGATCACGATCGGTGCCTTCAAGCGTAACGCCATATCTTACTGTATCGCTTTCTAATCCGTGCTGAATTTCCATTGCACGAATAGCCGATCGTGCTTTGTCTATGTTAGCCGCACGAATGAAGTTTGGATTATTGATATACTCTCTGCCGCTATCTGTCAACGTTATATTACCGTTATTCAGATCTACATCAATCAAACCTTGCTTTTCCGCCAGTTCGAGATTGGATATGACAGCTTCTTTAAGTTCTGCATCAGGGATACTGTCTATAACCTCTTTTGGCAGAATATCATTCGTATTGAAATAGCTGAGGTCGGTAATCTGACCGGAAAAAGAAAACGGTAAACCGTTATCTAAATTTTCCGGAGCAGCATTTTTCGCACGTTTCAACTGTTCGATGAAGTCATATATCTGTTTGCCTGTACGAGCTATGCCGGCAACTTTACTGTTCATCTTTTCAGCATCGTGCATAATCTCATCTTCTAACATTGGTGCCATATAGATACCTCCTATCCTATAAATTCGTCGATAGTCGGAATTTCATAATCGGCTATCAATTCTTCTTCGTCGATTTCAGCAAGCACGCTCTGATGTTCACTAAGCTGAGCATCTCTTGCGGCTTCTTCAAACTGTCGCTGTAGTTCTGCTTGTTCGACACGTTCTTGTTCCGCCTGTTTCTGCTCGGACTGCTCACGCATTGCTTTTTCTTCTGACACTGACTGTTCCATAAGCTGTGCCATTTTTGTTTTCACCTCCTTGAGTTTCTGTATTTGCTCATTATCAGAATACATCTCATTTATATCGGTATTGTTTGGTATTCCGCTTGGAAATGAACTACCGACTTTACTGATAAGCGGATGTGATAATGTGTCAAACTTATATAACCAAAACGGCGGATATTCGTCGAGAAACTCAATCATATATCCGCCGTATTTCTTTTTGATTTTCGGTGAAGCCTTGAACGCTCTTAGCAGTTCAGATGTAGTCAGTAAATCACGACCTTGATAGCTTTCGTTATCTGAACTGCTGCCGCCGCTTGTTGTTCCTTGGCTGTGTCCCCTTGTGTCTATTCGTACAGTAGTCTTGTCGAGCTTTTCTACTATGTACTTTCGGGTTTCTAAATCAGGTGCGCCGAGATAAGTAAACAGTGAGCAGTTACCTATAATACTTTCCCAGTTATCCTTATACAAAGCCTTTAGTTGAGGAAGCGACTGCAAGACAACGCAAACCCTGATGTTGTTTGAACGTATAACGGCAGTGATTTTATCGAAATTCGGTATCCGTCCTATATTTGCAAACTCGTCAAGTTCGACTGACACGAGCAATGGCAATCTGCCGTTATGCTTGAAATTAGCACAGTACATAAGTCGAGAGAAAAGCTGTGAATAGAACATATTGCAAATAGCCTTGTACGTTGTATCAGCAGGAGGAACTATCAGAAATATAGCCGTCTCTTCAACGCCGATGTTATCAAAGTCCATTTCATCAATTACAGTCAGGTCGTTGACATCTTCTACTGCCCATAAGTCAAGACGAGTAGACAACGTTTTAGCTATGCCGCCCATCGTTTCTTCGGGAGTGCCTTTAATACCGTTCCAGTTAATTGTAGCAGCATCACAAGGATGCTCGATTGAGTGTTTATTAAGGCAACGAGCCAATTCGCACAATTCGTCTATTCTTCCATTTTTATATGTGATACTGTTAAGCAGTCTGACTACACGACCAAAGCATTTCACCTCGCCTTCAGCTTTCCAAAGATATATCATTATCGCAGTCAACAATGACTTTGCAGACCCCGACCAGAAATCTTCTTTATCATCGTCGCCGGCAGAGGCGTTAATAAAGGTGTTTGCCAAAACAACAATATCCTGCTCATCATTGATATAAACAAACGGATTGTATGCGTTGGTCTTTTTGATGTTTATCAGATTAAACACACGCACCTTGTACCCATTATCCATAAGTAGCTTTGCAGTATCTCTGTAAAGCTCACCTTTGGGATCGGTCACAACATAGCTTCCATACATCTGAATAATATCAGGTTTGATTTTTCTGAATGTTTTTCCTGCACCGGGACCGCCGATTAGTATTTCGTTCAGATTATGCGGTTCATAGTAACGTCCATGCGGATTGTTAACGGTAACATAGAACTTGTTTCCGATTGGAATACCGGTTTCATCGCTGTTGTCCTTTTCGTCACGCTTAGTTGCCCAATCGGCACTTCCGGCTTCCACGCCTTTGTAATCATCGTAATTTTTACTGAATAGCATAAGTGCAAGCAGTGACAAAGCAACAACGTAAATATACCAAACAGAACCGTGCATTTGCATTATTGCACCGATGTCAAAAGGTGCTGTAAAAGTTGGATTAGTCCAATATGGCATAGATTTTATCAGCACCGACAAATTTAAATTATCCGATGATATGTTGTTGTCGTATGCGTAGCACTGTAAGCTGTAAATCAGATAAGATATAATCAGGAATGTGATTACACCTATAACGGAGATAAGTATAAGACCGGTCTTTAAGACGGATTTGCTGTTCTTATGCCGCAATTTGTTTTTATTTGCCATTACGTCCTCCTTTAAATGTGCTACCTGTAGCACGTTTTCGAGCAAGCATTCTTACATAATCTCTATCAAATAGTCGCCCTCTTTAAGATGTTCATTTATAGCAAAGCAACAAATAACTTTCGGATCCGAATATTCCGATTTGAATTTAAAGCAAATCACCTCTCCGGTATCACGATTGGTAAGCCGTAGTTGCACCTGAGAATGATATGGTTGATTCTTCTTCATCTTTCTCCTCCTTTAATCGCCACCACAAAGGCGGCAGAGCTTTTCTGCCGCCCGGTGACAATAAAATATTAATGCTGCTTAGCGTTTTCTCTTACGCTTCGATAACGGGAACACCAGCACAACAGCCGCACTCATCATTACCATTGATATGATAATAACTGCCGTCTGCGT
>OKWH01000164.1_pt1 | contig 36777 bp, 26 predicted proteins | sample 1607021 | NCBI WGS metagenome assembly OKWH01 (sample SAMN04414076, study PRJEB24778) | human gut metagenome | material: faecal | host: Homo sapiens | reverse complement strand
GCAATCCTATGTGGCAAACAATACTCAGTATGTCAATCTTTCTATGGTCGATTTGAAAGCTAATCGAGATAGTTTTATTTATGTTGGTCGTATCCAAGAACGTAAGGCTGTTGGTTTGGCTTTGGAGGCTTTTGCTTTGACTAAACTCGCTACCAAGAATAACTACTTAAAATTTAAAGTAGTAGGTGGAGGTGATTCTTCTCAATTAAAAGAGTTGTGTTGTCAACTTGGAATAGAAAATGATGTCATCTTCACTGGACCTATACATGATGAAAAGAAGCTGGCAGAAGTGTTTAACTCAGCCTATGGCTATGTATCTCCAGGTCATGTAGGTTTAGGTGTACTTCATAGTCTCGCATTTGGCGTTCCTGTCATTACCTGTAATGACTGCAAGCATAGTTTGGAGGTTGTAAACTGCAAAGAGGATAACAGCTTCCTCGTTGGTTTTGATAAATACTCGATAGCCCAAGCAATGGCAACTCTGTGTACCGATGAGAAACAATTTTCTAAGATGTCATCTGCTGCTCATAAATACTATCGGCAGTATTGCACTATAGATAAGATGGTAGATGGTGTGGATGATGCCATCAAGCATATCGTAAGTTTATGGAAGAAATAAAAGGTTACCAAATAATCTATGTATTAGAAGATTCCTTGTTGTTGTACAAGAACTTTGGAGTCTATCGCTTTCAAAAAGAAACAAAAAAAATTGATTATCTCTGCTCTTTCCTAGTAGATGGAAAGAAAAGACTTCTCTGTGCCTGACGACTTGCTAACAGGCTATTCAGACTCTCTCCTCGGTGTTGTGAGCGTCTTTCTGAAACTCTGTTCGTAGTTTCTCTGGTGAATAAGGTATGGGTTGTAGATACCGAGAAAAAGAATATCTCTGAGATCAATGTACAACGAGAGGGTTTTAGCACACCTTTGAACCTCTGTAAGGCAAATGACAAAGTTTATTGGGGAGACTATGGTGCAAATTCAGCATACGGTTCGGTAAATATCTATAGCCTCAACCAAGAGTTGCAAATGGAGGTAGTTTACACCTTTGCAGAGAATACTGTCAGACATATACATAATATCGTGTTTGATGAAGCAAATAATCGCTTCTGGATATTTACTGGTGACAATGAAAAACGGGCAGGAATATACATAGCGTCTACTAATTGGAAAGAGATTGTTCCCTTCAAAACTGGAGAGCAGAAGTATAGAGCTGTAGTCGGTTTTCCATATAAGGATGGAATCATTTATGCTACGGATTCTGTAGAGCGTGAGAATTTCTTGTATTTGATTGACAAGGAAGGAGTCGAGAAAAAGCTCATGTCTATCAACGGAAGTGTTATTTACGGAGGTGTTTCGAAGAACAAATATTTATTCTCAACAACCGTGGAATCTTCCGAAAACAAAGGTCTATTCGCATACTTGTCAGCCGAGCTAGGAGGTGGTATTAAGAATCGTAATGTCGAATTATTAGCTGTTGATAAGAACTCTGTAGAGATAGAGTGCATTGCTCGATATGAGAAGGATGTTTGGCCAATGAAGCTTCTTCAGTATGGCGTTATCAATATCCCTTGCGGTCAGGAAGACAACACAAACCTTTGGTTTCTGCCGGTGGCTTGTAAAAAAGTAGATGGACAAAATGTTCTGATTAAAAATCTATGAAATCCCCCATGAGCTAAAAACTCGCCAAAGAGTTAAGCTGAAGTTACCTTTGTGGTGTATAACCTAAAATGAGGTAACTGTATGGCAGAAATAACATTAGTTGATACAGTGTGCTTGCGGTATTGACATCTACTTGAAGGTAGTGGTGGCGACGGTAGACGGAGCTGGTTTTCCACATGAGCCCCACTCTTTCAAGACTTCCACGAGTTCTTTGAACGAATTGAAAGAATGGTTCATGAGCAGGAGTTTCTTCCGGCAACAACGAGAGTGTGGGTAAAAAGTACAAGAATCACTCATGGAAACAAATAGGTAAAAGGGGGAATAACTGAAGCCGCATGTGCAGCGACTCAAACAAAGAATACATTCCTCCATGAGCGATACCATCGCATCGCAGCCCGTAGAGATAAGAAGCGCGCTTTGATTACAGTAGGACATTTCCAACTTATAGCCGTATATCTCATTTTGAGTACTGGCGCAAGATACCATGAATTTGGAGCAAAATATGTGTAAAGCAGGATAGAAAAGAAGCGGAAGGCCTATTTGTCAGCGGAGCTTAAGAAGTTGGGATATACGGTCTCACATTGGTAGTTCCCGACCCCGATTATGGAATTGGTCTCAACAACTAAGCACCAAAGACTGTGACGGATGGACACGTGTATGAAATTTTTGAACTCTTAGTTGTTTTCATCTTAACGTTTACAATAGCCGCACTGATGGTCTCATAAGTGCTAATCTTTCTTTTGCTCTAAATGCTCGGTCTTATTTTATTTTTAGTACAAACCTATTTTACACAATGTGTAGGGCGCTTAATATTTACGTATGAAGATCAAAAGATTTATAGGTATCATACAGAGTCGAGGCTTATGTAATTTGTCATACCGGATGTGGTATATGGCAGAGGTGAAGACAGGATTGTTGGCAAAGAAGTTCCCGACCATTCCTACTGATGTAAAATTGCCAAGTTTAGTGGAATGGAAAAATACGGACAGATTTTATTTTAAAGATAGAGAATCATTGTCTATCCCAAAGCATAAGAGTGAGTCTTTGTTACTAAAAGCAGAAAGAATCCTTTCTGGCCAATTACGATACTTTAGTGCTGAATGGCGTGACTTAGGTAAGGATTGGAGTTGGCATCTGAACTATACAACAGGCTTTGAGTATGATCGTCTACAGCATTGGACTTGCATTAATGAGCTCAACCTGCAGTCGGGTGACATTAAGTACGTATGGGAGGCTTCTCGTTTCTGCTTCTTATATGATATTGTACGTTATGATTACCATTACAATGAAGATCATTCGGAATTTGTCATTGGTAAGATTCTTGACTGGATTGAGAAGAATCCTTTGAATTGTGGACCGAATTACAAGTGCAGCCAGGAGATATCTTTAAGAGTGTTGAACTGGTTGTTCGCCCTCAACTTCTATAAGAATAGTGATACGCTTACGGATGAAAGATGGAATGTGATTATTCGTTCTATCTATTGGCAGATTCGACATGTGTATTCGAATATCAACTTCTCGCGCTATGTGGTTAGAAACAATCATGCCATCACAGAGACGATGACTGTGTACCTAATGGGCTTGATGTTCCCGATACTATCCGATTCCAAGAAATGGAGGAAGAAAGGCAAACGATGGTTTGAACAGGAAATAGATTATCAGATTGCTGAAGACGGTAGCTTCATTCAGAATAGCATGAACTATCATCGAGTGCTGATTCAGTTGTTGACTATTGCCATTGCTATTAGTGAGAAGAATGGAGATAAGTTCAAGGTAAAGACATACGAAAAAGCACATAAGGCTCTGAACTTTCTGTACCAGTGTCAAGATGAGGTTTCGGGATGGTTGCCAAACTATGGCTTTAATGATGGAGCTTTGTTCTTCCCACTCTCGGATTATGACTATAGAAACTATCAACCTCAGTTGGATGCGTTACATTATTTGCTCGTAGGCAAAACATTGTATGGCTCACTGATGGAAGATTCGTATTGGGTTACAGCCTCTATCAGGCCGACACTAAATATGCAAGCATTGGTACGAAACAATGGAATTACAGCTTTTGAGACAAGTGGATATTATGTGATCCGAGAAGACCTCACACTCTCCTTTATCCGTTGTGGTCGATGGAAAGGAAAAGGTGATTGTACGGATGAGTTGCATCTTGACGTATGGTACAAGGGCGAGAATGTGCTCATTGATGGAGGGTCATTCAGATACAACACCACTCCAAAACTGATACGTTATTTCGGTGGGACTGAATCGCATAATACCGTTATGATTGGAGCGAATGACCAGATGGAGAGAGGTCCCCGTTTTATTTGGATGTATCCACCTACAATCAATAGTGCAAAGATTAGTGAGTCACCTTCTCAATATATTTTCGAAGGTGAAATTGAAGCGTTCAAGCATGTTAGAAAGGGTATTCGCCATAAACGCACCATTACAAAAGACAAGAAGCATGCAGTTTGGTTTGTGGAGGATGTCGTGTACAATGCGGAAGGCTATACAGTCAGCCAACTTTGGCATACTGCCTCTAATCATATTGCTTTTGAGAATGAGGAGGCAAATAAGGTTAGCAAGGGAACAGTCTATTCAAGTTACTACGGAATACTAGAACCTTGTAAGCAGATTGAGTTCAGCTCAAATAAGATGATAAAAACAAAAATTACTATACAATAATGAAAGTACTATATTTTCATCAGCACTTTACGACACCTAAGGCTGGTGGGGCTATTCGCTCATATGAGTTCGCAAAGCGATTGATACAAAAAGGACATCAGGTAACCATGGTAACAGGTAACAGTTTTGGTCTGTTTGGTTTGCCTGCAACAAATAAGAAGGATGTTTACCGTGGTGATATTGATGGCATTGATGTAATCCAGATTGCTATTCCTTATTCGAATCGCGATAGTGTAGCTAAAAGAGCAATGATTTTCTTGAAGTTTGCGCTCAAGTGTATACATCATGCAATGCACGAAGATTATGATATCGCTTTTGCAACCACTACTCCTCTTACAGCTGGTATTCCTGCCATTTGGGCAAAGTGGTTCAGAGGTAAGGATTATGTCTTTGAGGTGCGCGACTTGTGGCCAGAACTGCCTAAGGCGATGGGAATGAAGAACCCTTTCTTGCTATGGGGAATGAGCATGCTGGAGTGGTTGAGTTACCATAACGCCAAAGCTTGCGTAGGTTTGGCTCCTGGAATTAAGGAGGGTATTACCCGTCGAAGTCAGATGAACAAGGAGGTTGCGATGATTCCAAATGGTTGTGATTTGGACCTCTTCAGTCCAGGTAAGCGTAAAGAACTGCATATAGAAGGCGTTGCTTCTACCGATACCGTGGCCGTTTTCGCCGGAGCTCATGGTTTGGCAAATGGTTTAGATGCCGTACTGAATGCTGCTGCTGTTTTGAAGGTTCGCGGAAGAAATGACATCAAGTTTGTCTTTGTGGGCAATGGTAAGCTCAAGCCCGTTTTAGTGGAGCGTGCAAAGGCAGAGAATCTAGATAACTGTATCTTCCTTGATTATATGCCAAAAGCAGAATTGAGCAAGATTATCTGTTCTGCAGATGTGGGTATGCAGATTTTGGCAAATATTCCAGCTTTCTATTATGGTACATCTCCTAACAAGTTCTTCGATTACATTACTGCAGGTCGTCCTGTAATAAACAACTATCTTGGTTGGTTGGCTGACATGATTAAGGAGAATAATTGTGGTGTAGTAGTTGAACCTGATAATGCAGAGGCGTTTGCAGATGGTATGGTTTATTTGGCAGACCATCCGGAGAAGCGTGAGGAATTCGGAAAGAATGCACGCAGACTTGCAGAACGTGAGTTTGACCGCAACAAACTGGGAGCTCAGTTCGTAGAGTTCCTTGAGAAAGTAAACAGTTCGAAATAATAACTCCTATACAAAAGATGTATCGATATTGCTAAAATATGCCTTATGTAATGCTTATAATACATTATTATTCTGTGATATAGTTTGAACTTTGCTTTTTAACATCTCAGAACAATAAGGCATGTTATCTCTGTGTATGGATGGAATTCGGATATTGATTTTCAATGGTGAGTAGTAAAAAAAACTATAAGTTGAAAGTTTCTATATTCACTGCGAACAAAATTTTAAAATTTATGTATAACAGTGAAGATCTTGAAAGGTTTTATCTTCAGTACCAGAGTGGGACTTCGTTTCATGGTGAATTATCCAGTCCTTTTGTGTGAAAAACGAGGTTTCTTATAATGTGTTCCACAAACGGTATATGGATACTCGTAAAAGGATATTTGAAGTCAAAGTTGACGGGCTTCTTGTTGAAGATGAAGCAGAAGTCAAATTCAGTAAGCTTCATAGTGTATCCCAAAATACTCCTGTTCATATATGGATTGACATTCGCATGGGCAATGAATTACATTTGTCCCAAAAGAATTTAAGTTGCGATAATTTGGTTCGGATAGTCAAGAAGCTAGAGGGTTTATGTTGAGTGTTAAAGGATTCCATCGTTGACTGCAACGAGATCTAGTGCAAGGTGAAGGTACGAGACACCTGCTACAAAAGATATGTCTGGTGTCCGGTCAACCGTGAAGAAAAGATTGTCATCTACTGTTATGGGGAAGGTTCCTGCAGCCGTGATACCCTGAAGAATATTTTGGGTGACCGGCAGCTCAAGGCGCTGCAGTCGGACGGTTATAATGTATACATGTATTTGGAGGACAGACTGTACAATACGGAACACCTGTGCTGCCTGGCTCATGCGCGCGCCAAGTTCGTGTATGCATACGAGCAGGGCGGTGACCTGAATACGAAACAGATGTTGGAATATATCGGGTGGTTGTATGGGCAGGAAGACAGCTGTCGCCAGTCCGGCTTTTTCGCAGAGGAGATAACCTGGCAGCGAAACTCCCTGCAGACAAAGGATGTCATCAGTCGCATACGCAGTTTCCTGAATGTGCTGACCTCTGAGGGGCATCCTCCTCGGGGGATCTGATGGAGAAGGCTGTCAATTACCTGAAGAGCTTTTGGAATCAGATATTCGCTTATTTGAAAGACGGTCGCAACAGCATCGACAATACCATTACGGAGCGTTTCATCCGCCCTTTGGCAGTAACCGGATGGTGAATGTGTCGGCCGCCTATCATACTTTGATATCCACCTGCCAGGCCAACAGTATATCCGCCCCGGCTTATTTGAAGAGATTTTTCCGTGAGGTGGTCAAAGGACGCAGGAATTATGAGAATCTGCTGCCGATGACCATCGGAATCAATACTGACAAACTTTAAAAATCAAGCCCGGTTTTTGAAAACTTTAAGAGGAAAGCTCCCCAAAGCGGCTTTCCCTATGGGGTACGTCAAAATTGGACGCTTACATTTCTTGACAGGAGGCTCCATCGGGTTTTCTATATGATTTTACATGCTTTGTTTCATTACCGAAGGCTTATCCGTCACATTGGACCGTTTTACTAAAAGCATTGATTGGGACAAGTGGATGTCCGTTTGTAAGGAGTATAGATATCAAAATTTCACATTTACATATAGCAAAGCAGTTTATGAATTGTGTGGAGTTGAATTACCATTCGATAGTCAATAAGACAGAAGGAGGACGACCTATTTATAAAATAATAAAATTATGTTATACATAATAGCACATTTTCTTAGAGATAAGATGTCATGGTTGTGGGGGCTGATTGATATAGTTAACTCTTGGTTGTTTTTTTTTCGCTATGGAAAGAAGCTGAAATTGGCGGAGGTCAAGTTGGATAGAAGTAGCAATCTGTTGAGGGCATATAGGTTGAGGGTGATACCGATTCGTGAAGTTTCGACGATTATGCTCGTAGAGTTCTTTAAACGCCAGCCGAAGGAAGCTTTCAAATTCTTCAAGCCACATAGGTTTGATGTTGCTTCGATTATGAAGTTGCAGAAGAATAAGTCGTTCCTAGGATATGTTCTGGTGGACGAGTACAATGTTGCGGAGTTTCAGAATTTAGGTTTTAAGGGGACGATAGTTGGATATTGCTTCAACCGCTCGTTCTTTCATGGAAAGGGGTTTCGTGGGCGTATGGTGGATATTGACTATCGTGGACGTGGTCTCGGAACGTTGATGAACAAGATCTTGAACGATGTGGGGTTTAGCATCGGCTTGCGATTGTTCGAAACGGTCAACAAGGAAAATATGGCTTCGTACAAAAGTGCAATGAAAGCTAGCAAGGTGATAGTGGTTAAGGAACTGCCAAATAATGATTTGTATTTGGAGATACTGAAAAATTAAGAATCAGAATATGATACTAAAATGGTTATTTGATCGAATTGTTGCGTTTTTCGGTTTGTTATTGCTTTGGCCAATATTGTTCGTAGTGACAATAATGGTAAAGGTAAAGATGCCTGGTGGTCCTGTTTTCTTTGTTCAGAAACGCGTGGGAATGGGTGGCAAGTTGTTTGACTGTCATAAGTTTCGTACGATGACTGTCAAACATAATGGTTCTACTGTTTCTGTGGCAGGTGATAACCGTATTACTCCCTTTGGTGCAACTCTTCGTCATTATAAGTTGGATGAACTTCCCGGTCTTTGGGATGTACTGATTGGTAATATGTCTTTCGTGGGACCACGCCCTGATGTGCCTGGGTATGCCGATAAACTGACTGGCGATGAAAAGGATGTATTGAAACTTCGCCCAGGTATTACTGGTCCAGCGACGTTGAAGTATCGGCTGGAAGACGAAATGATCTGTGAATTTGTGGCGAAACGTCAGGCAGAGGGTGATGTTCGTCCGATGCAAGAAATTGCTACAGAATATAATGATACTGTTATCTATCCAGATAAGGTACGCCTAAACTGCTATTATTATCGTCATTATAGCTTTATCAAGGATATTGAGATAATCTTTGCTACGGTACTTGGATTCAAAGTGAAATTTGCCGGTGAGGAAGTCTGATTGATTGAAAACAACTAATCAAAATATTATGTCTACAGAAGAAAGAAAAACAATATACCTTTGCCTTGCTCATATGAGTGAGGAAGGCTATGAACAGAAATATGTCAAAGAGGCATTTGACACCAATTGGGTGGTTCCGATGGGGCCAAATGTTAACGCATTTGAACAGAATCTTGCTGATTTCGCAAATGCGAATTCTGATGGCTCAAAGCTTGCCCGAAAGGTGGTGTGCCTCTCTGCCGGTACTGCTGCTGTTCATTTGGCATTGATTGCATGTGGCGTAAAGGCGGGGGATGAGGTGTGCGTGCAGTCGTTCACCTTCTGTGCTTCTTCGCATCCTATTATTTATCTTGGTGCAAAGCCGGTGTTCATTGACTCGGAGCGAGAAACTTGGAATATGGATCCGGAGCTGTTGGAGAAGGCGATTATTGAACGTAAGACTGTGACGGGTAAGTATCCGAAAGCGATAATTCCTGTGGCACTTTATGGTATGCCTTACGACTGTGAGCGCATTATGGCGATAGCAGACAAGTATGGTATTTCTGTGATTGAGGATGCTGCCGAGGGGATGGGGGCTCGCTTCAATGGTCAGGTGCTGGGTACATTCGGTCGTTTCGGTGTGTTGTCATTCAATGGCAACAAGATGATTACGACTTCGGGCGGTGGTGCGTTGATTTGTCGCAATGAGGAGGATGCGAACAACATTATGTGGCACGCTACTCAGGCACGCGATGCATATCCTTATTATCAGCATACGGAAATCGGTTACAATTACCGTATGAGTAACGTATGTGCAGGTGTCGGTCGTGGTCAGATGAAGGTGCTCGATAATCATATTGCGCATCACAAGCATGTGCAAAAACTATATAAGGAGCTGCTGAAAGACGTTAAAGGTATACATCTGCATGAACAGCCTGCCGATTCTCGTTACGACTCAAACTTCTGGCTCTGTGCAGCTACTCTTGATGAGGACATTTATATCCAAGGTCAGGAGAAAGCTTACAAGGAAGTCATCAAAACTGCCGTAGGTGGTGCTGCCGGTGTGGTTAAAGAGGTAAATTCGGCTGTTACGGATTGTCAGCCTAACGCCAATGTGGAGGCTCTTCGCATGTTCATGTTCTCGAAGAAGATTGAATGTCGCCCTGTGTGGAAGCCGATGCATAAGCAACCGGTATACGCTGATGCTGTGGCATACGTGAGTGGTGTGTCGGAAGAAATCTTTAAGATTGGTTTCTGTTTGCCAGCTGGTCCGTATGTGACGGATGATGATGTACGTTATATTGTTGATTGCATCAAGGAGGCGATTATCAATTAATATGAAACAGTTTTTTATTGGTGTTTGGCAGTTCATTAGTTATTTGTTCTGGCCTCAGAAGACAGATAAATCAAGGTATGATGCTTAAATAGTTGATTATTATTTAGGATATCTCAATACGGCCAAATATCTTTGTCAAAAATTGCAATCAATAAATAAAGTCTGTTACTATAAAAAATATTAAGGATTCGCGACGAACGACAAAAAGTTTTTTGCGAACTACATATCCTAAAAATCATGTAGCTGAGACAGGAATTCTAAGAACAGGATTATGATTTTATCGGAACTAATACAAACTATCCACAACGAGATAGTAAAGCGGGATTTAATGTATGAGCATACACCTGCGAATAAAGCTATTCTCGAGCAGAAGTGCGGTGGAACTTTTGAGGCTGTACTAACAGGGAAAGGGGATACGAAGTGTTTAATTCCTCAAGTAGGAACTTTGCATTTTCTCTTCCGCGGTCAAGGTGAAGAGTATATTCCTTGTTCGCCTTCGCTTTATCGTGGTAATCCGACAGATGTAGAAGTGTTCGTGGAGAGGATGCGCCTTGTGGTGTTCCGACGTTTATTGGCATCCCACCCTGTAGTGGAGCAGTTTTTCTGGAAACATAGATTTCTTGTAGATGAAGAAGGGTTGGCGCAACATTATGGTTTAAAGACCTCGGTTCTGGATTTGACAAGTAGTTTGGAGGTGGCATTGTTCTTTGCAATGTGTCCTTACGACAGCGAACATGACAGGTACTGCTATCATAATGATGGCAAGGAGCATGAGGCAGTTCTATATGTCTTTCTGCCGATATTCGATAATGAACCAATCCCTATGTTGGATGGGAACGGATTCTTAAATGGAAGTATCAAGCCTATTGGTTTGCAGGCATTCAGACGTCCTGGAGCACAGCAAGGGTATGGCTTGCATCTGTCAAAGGAGGAAAGCTTGAAAGCGTATATGTATAGGTTTACGTTCACATGTGAGGAGTCGGAAGCTTACTACAGAAAATTTGCTGATGGTGATGGACTTTGGATAAAAGATGAATTAGTGGATAAAGCAAAGTCAATTACTAAGCAGGAAGTCTTTTCATTCGGTGTGTTCAACGAAACATTTTGCGACTACAGACCTAAAGGATTTTCTGGCAATAAGTTGAAGAAGTGCTTGCCAAACGGCATCAAGTTAAAAACAAAAGTTGAAGATGTGGTCTTTACCGCAGAGGAACGTACTCAAATAATCGAACGATGGAACAACGATTTAGGTAAATCGATGGCTTCTACCATTTTCCGAAAGCAATGGTTTGAACATGAAGGTGTTGAAGATAGCAACGACGGGCAGCAACGTATTGTAGGCATACATAATGAGCATGCATTCAGATCTTTGAAGCAGTTGGAAACCCAGCAAATGCTTTTGATGATAGCATGTCCTGATGGTCCTGAAGGTGCTGAGTGGAAAAACTACACCAATACTCCATGTACGAGAAAAAAGATGAAAGCCCCCGACAATACCCAATGGACAAAAGTTCCAGCAAGAATGGAGGATATGTTTGGTAATCCGTATCTGACGGAAAAGGATTGGTGGATATGAAGTAAATGGTGACATTCTATCTCAACTATATGCACTTTTCTCAGAAAAACTACTCCCAAGCACCTTTTTTCTTTGGCTACATAGTTTTTAATCCTCACCTTTGCATCGTTGATCAACGAAACGTGTGAATAGGAAAACGAATTTAAATCTCTAAAGAAAAAAAGTATGAGTGTAATTTTCAGGACGGTGGAGAGACCGTCGGACCCCAGGGTTGAAAACTCTCCCAAGAAGTATTATCCGCAGTTGGTGACATTGGGGCAAAGCGTGGATTTGGCGTTTATTGCACAGAAGATGCAGGACCGCTCTTCTCTGTCTATCGGTGACATCAAGAGTACGATGCAGAACTTTGTGGAAAAGCTGAAAGAGCAGTTGCTGGAAGGAAAGACGGTTAATATAGCCGGGCTGGGTGTCTTTATACTGGCAGCCAAATCGAAAGGTGAGGAAAAGGCTGATGACGTGACAGCCAAGAGTGTGGAGAGCGTCCGTATCTGTTTTCAGGCGAATAGGGAACTGAAGATATCGAAGGCTGCTACCCGTGCTGGAGAAAGGCTGGATTTGGTGAGTTTGGATGATTATCTTAAGGGGAAGACTTCTACAGATGGCGGCTCCGGTTCGGAAGGAGGAGGCTCGGACTCGGATGGAGACCAAGGTGAGAATCCACTGGGATAACGGTAGCTATGAATTATTAATCAGATAATGGATAATCTTTATGAAGAAAACGTGGAATGTGATTTTGAAACTTATTATTGCCGTAGCGAGTGCTGTGGCAGGTGTGATTGGTGGACAGACAATGATGTTTTAGTCCGATAGGATTTGATAAATAAAAAATGAGAAGAGCTGCTGGCAGGAAATCTGTCGGCAGCTCTTTTTTTAATCCTTGTATGCTTCTTCGTGTACCCCCGCTACAGCCCGTCCGCTGGGGTCGTTCTTTCCTTGGAAAGAGACGTCCCATGCCAGCGCTTCGGCGGTGGAGCATGCCACACTGGGCACGCTGGGAACGCTTCGGGCCGCGCTTTCACTGGGGAAATGCTCTTCGAAGATGGTGCGATAATAGTACTCTTCCTTGTTTTGCGGGGTATGTACTGGGAAGCGTTCGGCGGCATGTGCCATCTGTTCGTCGCTGACGGCAGCGGCAGTGACGGCTTTCAGCGTATCAATCCAACTGTAGCCCACACCGTCGGAGAACTGTTCTTTCTGCCGCCAGGCAACGTTCTGTGGGAGCATGTCGGCAAAGGCTTCGCGGACTACTTTCTTTTCTATCTCCTTGCCGGGGCACATCTTGACTGCCGGATTGATGCGCATGGCAACATCCAGGAATTCTTTGTCGAGGAAGGGGACACGTCCTTCCACTCCCCAGGCTGCAAGGCTTTTGTTGGCACGGAGGCAGTCGTACAGATGCAGTTTGGAGAGCTTGCGCACGGTTTCTTCGTGAAAGGCTTGCGGTGTGGGCGCCTTGTGGAAGTAAAGGTAACCGCCGAACACCTCGTCCGCACCTTCGCCGCTGAGTACCATCTTGATGCCCATGCTTTTGATGACACGTGCCAGCAGATACATGGGGGTGGAGGCGCGGACAGTGGTTATGTCGTAAGTCTCAATGAAATAGATGACGTCGCGGACAGCATCGAGGCCTTCCTGAACGGTATAGTTTATCTCGTGATGCACGGTACCGATATGACGGGCCACTTCGCGGGCTTTAATCAAGTCGGGAGCACCCTTCAAGCCGACGGCGAAGGAATGGAGCTGCGGCCACCAGGCATCTGCCTTGTTGTCTGTCTCGATGCGTTTGGCGGCATATTTCTTGGCGATGGCAGAGATGACGGAAGAATCGAGTCCGCCACTGAGCAGGACACCGTAGGGGACGTCGGACATCAACTGGCGCTGTACGGCGGCTTCAAGGGCGTCGTGCACAGCCGTGACTTGTGTGCTGTAGGCTGTCCGGCCTATCGAAGCCGGCGCGGCATTGCGTTCGGCGGCAGGAGTGTAGTTGTCCTTCACAGCGGCATAGTCCATCCAGTCGCGGGTGTACCAGCGGTGCATCTTGCCCTCGCGCCCACGGTAGTAGTGGCCGGGAAGGAAAGGCTCATACTCGTCGCAGAAACCCTCAAGGGCTTTCAGCTCACTGCCGAAGTAGATGTGTCCATCCTTGTCGCGTCCTATATAAAGGGGGATTACGCCGATGGGGTCGCGAGCGATGAGGTAATCGTCCGTTTCTTCATCATAGAGGGCGAAGGCGAAGATGCCGTTCAGCTCTTCGAGGAAGCGGATGCCTTTGTCTTTGTAAAGGGCAAGGATGACTTCGCAGTCGGAACCTGTCTGGAAGGCGTATTTTCCGGCATAGCGGGCACGGATGTCGCGATGGTTGTAAATCTCGCCATTGACGGCAAGCACCTGCTTGTGGTCGGGTGAATATAAGGGTTGTCCGCCGGATTCCGGGTCGACAATGGAGAGGCGTTCGTGGGCGAGGATGGCGGAGCCGCCTACGTAGATACCACTCCAGTCCGGTCCGCGATGACGGATTTTCTGCGCCATCCGTAGCGCTTTGTTTCTCAACTCAGGAGTTTGAGACTGTATGTTGAAGATTCCTGCTATTCCACACATGAGAATTAAAAATTAAAGGTTAAAAATTAAAGAAAGGGAAATCATTTCTTGTTTTCTTTTAGAGGTTCGAGGTAACGGTCTATTTCTGTTGCCACTCGTCGTCCGTCGGCCAAGGCACGTACTACGAGGCTGGCGCCGTGGGCGGCATCGCCTGCCACGAATACGTTCTCTGCAAACTTCGGTTGCTCGGGCTTGAGGAAACCCATGGCAAGAAGCACCATATCGGCTTCGATGACCTCTTTCTTACCCGTAGATTTCATGGTAGGGCGGTTACCGTCTGTTGCCGGAAGCCACTCCACTTCTTCCACTTCCACACCGCATACCTTGCCATTCTTCCCGATGAACCGGGTAGAGGCGAGGGACCATCGACGGGTACAGCCTTCTTCGTGGCTGCTGGTGGTTTTCAGTACGACGGGCCATTGCGGCCAGGGAGTATCCGGGTTGTGTCCTATGGGTGGTTGGGGCATAATTTCAATCTGGGTTACGCTGACGGCTCCCTGGCGAATGCTGGTGCCTATACAGTCAGACCCGGTATCGCCGCCGCCGATGACGAGTACCCGTTTGCCGCGGGCGTTAACGAGTTGGTCTTTCGGGAAGGTATCTCCATCCAGAATATGGTTCTGCTGTGCCAGCATGTCGAGGGCAAAGTAGATGCCTTTCAGCTCCCTGCCCGGAATGGAGAGGTCGCGGGCGGTGGGCGTACCGGTACAAATGGCGTAGGCATCGAATCCGACGGGCAGTTTCTGCACATCGACATGGACTCCCATCTTGAACAAGATACCTTCGGCCTCGAGGATTTTCATGCGGCGGTCGATGACGGCTTTGTCCAGCTTGAAGTTGGGGATGCCATAGCGCAGCAGTCCTCCCGGCATCGGTTTGCTGTCGAATAGGGTAACCTCGTAACCTTTGGCGTTCAGCCGTACGGCAACGCTCAATCCGGCAGGGCCGGCGCCGATGACGGCTACTTTCTTTCCGTTGCGTTCGGGCTGGAGGGGGGTGATGTAGCCCTCGCGAAAAGCAGCCTCGGCAATGGCGGCTTCGTTCTCGCGGATAGTGACCGGTTCGTTGCACGAGAGTTTCAGTACGCACGACTTCTCGCAAAGGGCAGGGCAGATGCGTCCCGTAAATTCCGGAAAATCATTCGTACTGTTCAGTATTTGATAGGCTTCGCGCCATTTGCCCCGGTAGAGCGCGTCTTGGAATTCCGGGTCTTTATTGCCCAGCGGACATGCCCAGTGGCAGAAGGGTACGCCGCAGTCCATACAGCGCGAGGCCTGGAGCTTGCGGTCGTGGCTGTTCAGTGTCTGTTCCACTTGGCTGAAGTCTGTGATACGTTCGTGTATCGGACGGTAACCCGCCTCTTGGCGGGGGATATTGAGGAATGCTTTTGGATCTCCCATGATGAACAAATTAAAAAGTTAAAGAATTAAAGAATGAAAGGGGAATTTCCTCAGTCTTTCATTCTTTCATTATTAATTCGCGATTCAATAATCGCGTTGCATTTCTGCAATCTTCTGTTGCAATTTCTGCATCTGCTCCTCTTGCAGCACTTTTTTGTATTCGATAGGGACTACCTGGATGAACTGGTCGGCATAGCGTGGCCAGTCATCGAGCATGGTGCGTGCCAGTTTGGAACCGGTGTACAGGTAGTGCTGGCGGATGAGCTCGTGCAGTTCCTTGCGGTAGGAGGCCTCTTCGATGAGGCTCAGTTCTACCATTTCCATGTTGCAGAAATAGTCGAAGTTGCCGTCCCGGTTCCATACGTAGGCCACACCGCCGGACATGCCTGCGGCAAAGTTGCGTCCCGTCTGTCCGAGTACTACCACACGCCCGCCGGTCATATACTCGCAGCAGTGGTCGCCTACACCCTCCACTACGGCTGTGGCACCGGAGTTGCGGACGGCAAAGCGCTCGCCTGCACGGCCGTTGATGTAAACTTCACCGCTTGTGGCGCCATAAAGCAGGGTGTTGCCTGCAATCGTGTTTTTCTCTGCCTCGAAGTTGCTCCGTACCGGAGGCAGGACAGCGATGCGTCCGCCACTCAGACCTTTGCCCAGATAATCGTTGGCCTCGCCTTCCAGCTTGAAGTTGACACCCGGGACAAGGAATGCCCCGAAACTCTGCCCGGCAGAGCCTTTGAACTTCACGTTCAGCGTATGTTCGGGCAGCCCTTTTTCTCCGTATTTTGCGGCAATGACACCAGAGAGCATGGCGCCGCAGGCACGGTCGGTATTGGCGATGGTGTACTCCAGCGAGATTTCCTTCTGGTTCTCTACGGCTTCGGCGGCGGCATGTAGCATCTCTACATCTTTCACATGGTCGATGCCATGCTGTTGGTCGGTGACGTGGCGGATGGCGGCTTCATTGTCTACGCGTGCCAGTAGTTTGTCGAAGCTTATCAACTGATGTTTCCTGATTCCGTCATCCGGCTTGCGGACGATAAGGTCTGTACGTCCAATGATGTCGTCCAGGCGTTCCACCCCGATTTCCGCCAGGTATTCGCGTACCTCTTGGGCCAGGAAAGTGAAGAAGTTCACCAGATACTCGCTGCGTCCGCGGAAGCGCTTGCGCAGTTCTTCGTTCTGTGTCGCCACCCCTACGGGGCAGGTGTTCTGGTGACATTTGCGCATCATTACGCAACCCAGTACGATCAGGGCGCTGGTGGCGAAACCGAATTCTTCGGCTCCGAGCATTGCCATCAGTATGATGTCACGGCCTGTTTTGAGCTGTCCGTCCACTTGCAGCATCACTTGTCCGCGCAGGCCGTTCAGCACCAGTGTCTGCTGCGTTTCGCTCAAACCGAGTTCGGGCGAGATACCTGCATAGCGGATGGATGATGCAGGAGAAGCTCCCGTACCGCCCTCTGCACCCGAGATGACTATCAAATCGGCCTTTGCCTTTGCCACACCGGCGGCAATGGTGCCCACACCGCTTTCTGCCACCAGCTTCACGCTGATTTTTGCCCGTGGGTTCACGTTCTTCAGGTCGAAGATGAGCTGTGCCAGGTCTTCGATGGAGTAAATGTCGTGGTGGGGTGGAGGAGAAATCAGCGAGATGCCCGGAATGGAGTGACGTGTCTTGGCAATCACTTCATCCACTTTGAAGCCCGGCAGCTGCCCGCCTTCGCCCGGCTTGGCGCCTTGGGCAATCTTTATTTGTATTTCGTCCGCATTCACCAGATATTCTGCGGTGACACCGAAACGTCCTGAGGCCACCTGCTTGATGGCGCTGCGCAGACTGGTGCCGTCTTCGCGCGGCATGAAGCGTGCCCGGTCTTCGCCTCCTTCGCCCGTATTGCTCCGGCCATGCAGCTTGTTCATGGCAATAGCCATGGCTTCGTGGGCTTCGCGGCTGATGGAGCCGTAGGACATGGCGCCGGTGACAAAGCGCTGTACGATGTTCTCTACCGGTTCCACCCGGTCTATGCTGATAGGAGCGCGGCGGAAGTCGAGGAAATCGCGCAGGAAGATGGGAGATTCCTTGCTGTCTACCATGGCAGTGAACTCCTTGAATTTCTTATAGCTTCCCAGGCGTGTGGCAAGTTGCAGTGTGCTGATGGTTTCCGGGTTCCAGGCGTGCTTCTCACCATCCTTGCGGAAGGCATACAGTCCGCGGTTCGGCAATAGCTCCGCTTCCCCCTTCTTTTTAAGAACCTCCATCCCTTCCTTGTGGAAGGCGATGGCGTCGCGTGCCACTTCATCCAGGCGTATGCCTCCGATGCGTGAACTCAGTCCGCCAAAGTAGGCATTGCTCAACTCCTCGCTCAGTCCTACGGCCTCGAAAATTTTCGCGCCCCGGTAAGAACGGATGGTGCTGATGCCCATCTTGCTCATAATCTTGAACAAGCCTTTGCAGACGGACTTGATATATTTCTTTTCGGCAGTGGCGTAATCGAGCTGTATTTCCTTTTCGTTCACCAGTTTGTCGATGACGGCAAAAGCCATATACGGATTCAGTGCGCTGGCTCCGAAGCCCAGCAGCAGTGCGGCGTGCATCACTTCGCGGATTTCGCCGCTTTCTACAATCAGTGCCGTCTGCACCCGTTTGCCCACGGAGATAAGATGGTGGTGTACCGCCGACACGGCAAGCAGTGACGGAATGGCGGCATGGGCGGCGTCTACGTCGCGGTCGGAAAGCACGATGTAGTTCACTCCTTCGTTGACGGATTCTTCCGCCTGCTTGCAGAGGGTTGCCAATGCTTGCTGCAATCCCTGGCACCCTTTTGCCACTTCGAAGAGCAGGGGCAGTTTCACGGTCTTGAAGCCTTTGTACCGGATGTTGCAGAGAATATCCAGCTGGGCGTTGTTCAGGATGGGATGGTTCAACCTCACCATCTTGCAATGGTTTTCGCTGGGTGTCAGTATGTTCATGCCTACGGCTCCGATGTATTCGGTCAGCGACATTACCAGTTCTTCGCGTATCGGGTCGATAGGAGGGTTGGTGACTTGGGCAAACTGCTGGCGGAAATAGTTGTACAGTAGTTGCGCCTTGTCCGAGAGTACTGCCAGCGGGGTGTCATTGCCCATGGAGTTGATGGGTTCGGCACCGGTGGTACACATCGGGACAATCAGCCGTTCCACGTCTTCTTTGGAGTAGCCGAAGATGCGCAGCATGCTGTCGTAGTTCTCCACGCTATGGGAGACTTTGCGACCGCTTTTCAGTTCGTCCAGCTCGATGCGGTTGCCGGCCAGCCAAGTGCGGTATGGTTTGGCTTCGGCAAGTTGTTTCTTCAGTTCGCCGTCATAATATATTTCGCCTTTCTCGGTGTCTATAAGCAGTATCTTGCCCGGTTGCAGGCGTCCTTTTTCCTTGATGTCTCCCGGCTCGAAATCCATCACGCCGACTTCGCTGGCCACTACCATCATGCCGCCCTGCGTAATCAGGTAGCGTGCAGGGCGCAGTCCGTTCCTGTCGAGCATGCCGCCTGCATAGCGCCCGTCGCTGAAAAGCAGTGCCGCCGGTCCGTCCCACGGCTCCATCAGGATGGAGTGGTATTCATAGAAAGCTTTCAGGTCTTCGCTGATGGGATTCTTTTCGTTGAAAGATTCCGGCACGAGCATGGCCATGGCGTGCGGCAGGCTCAGGCCCGACATGATGAGAAACTCGAGCACATTGTCCAGCGAGGCACTGTCGCTCATGCCCGGTTGCACGATGGGGCGTATCTCCCGGATGTCTCCCAGGGCGGGAGAGGAGAGTACACTCTCACGGGCTTCCATCCAGCCGCGGTTGCCGCGGATGGTATTGATTTCGCCGTTGTGTGCCAGCAGGCGGAAAGGCTGTGCCAGTCCCCAGGTGGGGAAAGTGTTGGTGCTGAAACGGGAGTGCACCAATGCCAGTCCGCTGGTGAAGTAGCTGTTGGTGAGGTCGGGGAAGTAGTTGCGCAACTGCAAGGAAGAGAGCATGCCCTTGTAGACGATGTTCTTCGTAGAGAGCGAGACGATGTAGAAATCCTCGCGGGTGGGGATGTCCGACTTGCGTATTCTGTTCTCTATCCTTTTCCTTATTATATAGAGTTTGCGGTCGGCGGTTTCGCTTTCCGTAAATCCGGTGATGAAAATTTGCTTGATGTCCGGTTCGTTGGCAAGAGCCGCTTCTCCCAATATTTCGGGGCAAGTGGGCACGTTGCGCAGATGCATCAGGGTCAATCCCTCCTTTTCAATCTCTTCGATAATGACGCTCAAGATGACAGCCTGGTCTTTTCCGTCTTTGGGAAGGAAAAGCAGGCCGGTGCCGTATTTTCCTTTCTCGGGAACGGGAATGCCCTGCAACAGAATGAATTCGTGCGGTATCTGCAGCATGATGCCGGCACCGTCTCCGGTTTTGTTGTCCGCCCCTTCCGCTCCACGGTGGCGCATGTTTTCCAGTACCTTCAATGCCGATTCTACCAGTTCATGTGATTTTCCTCCCTGGATATTGACCAGCATGCCTACTCCGCAGGCATCGTGCTCATGGGATGCATCATACAAGCCCAACTGTTTGGGCTGTCGCTGGTAATCCTCTGCTTTTGTTTTGTTGTTAAAAAGTTCTTGTTTCATGATTATAAGCTTTCTTTATTGCTGTATAATATTGTTTGTGGTTTCAAAATGTTCGGCAAATATATGGTATTAATTGCAAAATGCTAATATGTATTCCTGCCTTCTTTCTTGCAAAATTCCTGCGATAGAAGATGAAGTTATGAATTGATAGAAAACACCCTCTGTTTTCTTTTAATCCTAAATCAAAATCAGACGGTTTGATTTGGATTTATAAATTAAGCCTTTTGCTTTTAAAATAATACTTTCTTTAACTTTTTGATGTAAAAACAACTTTTTTCTATTCTTTTGATAAATAAATAGTGGAAAGATTAACTTTATGTTCTTAAGAATATGTATATTTGCAACGCAAAATCAAATACTGATACATTATGTGTGGAATAGTAGGCTATATAGGTCAAAGGAAAGCCTACCCCATTCTTATCAAGGGTCTGAAGCGGTTGGAGTACCGTGGATATGATAGTGCGGGGGTAGCATTAATCAGTGATAACCGACAGTTGAACGTGTACAAAGCGAAAGGTAAGGTTTCGGAACTTGAAACTTTCGTTGCTCAAAAAGATATTTCCGGTAGCATTGGTATTGCACATACACGTTGGGCCACTCATGGAGAACCTTGTTCCGTCAATGCCCATCCCCATTATTCCTCTTCCGAACGCCTCGCCCTCATCCATAACGGCATTATTGAAAACTACGCCGTCCTTAAAGAAAAACTTCAAGCCAAAGGTTATGTATTTAAAAGCAGCACTGATACCGAGGTGCTGGTACAGCTCATTGAATACATTCAGGTGACAAACCATATTGACCTGCTGACGGCGGTGCAACTTGCCTTGCAGGAAGTGATTGGGGCGTATGCCATTGCGGTGCTCGACAAGGACAATCCGGATGGGATAATCGCTGCACGCAAGAGCAGTCCGCTGGTGGTGGGCATCGGTGAAGGAGAGTTTTTCCTGGCTTCGGATGCCACGCCGATTGTGGAATACACGGATAAGGTGGTGTATCTGGAAGACGAAGAGATTGCCCTCATCCGTCGGGGAGAGAAGCTGAAGGTTGTTAACCTGAAGAATGTGGAATGTCCGCACGAGGTAAAGACGGTAGCGCTCAATCTCGGCCAGCTGGAGAAGGGCGGTTATCCGCACTTCATGCTGAAGGAAATCTTCGAACAGCCCGGCTGCATTCACGACTGCATGCGCGGGCGTATCAATGTGGAGGGTACGAACGTGGTTCTTTCTGCAGTGATTGATTATAAGGAACGTCTGCTGGCGGCCAAACGCTTCGTCATCGTGGCATGCGGTACGTCATGGCATGCCGCCCTCATCGGCAAGCATTTGATTGAAAGCTTCTGCCGTATTCCGGTGGAGGTGGAGTATGCCAGTGAGTTCCGTTACCGCGACCCGGTGATTGACAGCAACGATGTGGTGATTGCCATCTCGCAAAGCGGTGAAACGGCCGATACGCTGGCTGCCGTGGAGCTTGCCAGAAACCGTGGGGCATTTATATACGGCATCTGCAATGCCGTCGGTTCCAGCATTCCCCGTGCCACGCACACGGGTTCCTATATCCACGTGGGACCGGAAATAGGGGTGGCATCCACCAAAGCCTTCACCGGGCAGGTAACGGTGCTTACCATGCTGGCCCTGACACTTGCCAAAGAGAAAAAGACGATGGACGAAGGGCAATACCTGGCAATTGTCAAGGAATTGGGACATATCCCCGACAAGATGAAGGAGGTCTTGAAACTGAACGACCGTATAGCGGAACTTTCCAAGATATTCACCTATGCACACAACTTTATCTATCTGGGACGCGGATACAGTTATCCCGTAGCCTTGGAAGGCGCCTTGAAGTTGAAGGAGATTTCGTATATCCATGCCGAGGGCTATCCTGCCGCCGAAATGAAGCACGGCCCCATTGCCCTGGTGGATGCCGAAATGCCGGTAGTGGTCATTGCCACCCGGAATGGGCTTTATGAAAAGGTGCTGAGCAATATCCAGGAAATAAAGGCGCGTAAAGGCAGGGTTATCGCCATTGTGACAAAGGGAGATACGGTCATCAGTAAAATAGCCGACACTTGCATCGAGCTTCCCGAAACAATGGAGTGCCTTGATCCGTTAATAACTACGGTACCTCTGCAATTACTTGCCTATCACATTGCCGTGTGCAAGGGAATGGATGTGGACCAGCCGAGGAATCTTGCGAAGTCGGTGACTGTAGAATGAGGACATGTACAATTTACCATTTACAATGTACAATGGGGCTGCGCTTGGGAGGGGTAAATGTAAATGGTAATTGTATGCTATAATAAGGAAAAGAAAATTGTACACTTAAAATTGTACATTGTAAATGGTAAATTGTAAATAGATAGATGGAACAACTGAAGCATGAATGCGGCGTTGCCATGATACGCCTGCTGAAACCGCTGGAGTACTATGAAGAGAAGTACGGAACATGGATGTACGGACTCAACAAGCTCTATCTCCTGATGGAGAAACAACACAACCGTGGGCAGGAAGGTGCCGGACTGGCCTGCGTGAAACTGGAAGCCAGTCCCGGCGAGGAATATATGTTCCGTGAGCGTGCTCTCGGCTCGGGCGCCATTACCGAAATCTTCGGTACGGTGCAGGGCCATTTCAAGGACTTGACCAAGGAACAGCTGCACGATGCGGACTATGCCAAGCGTGTGCTGCCCTTTGCAGGGGAGGTCTATATGGGACACCTGCGTTACTCCACTACCGGAAAGTCCGGCATCTCGTACGTGCACCCGTTCCTCCGGAGAAACAACTGGCGTGCCAAGAATCTTGCCCTCTGCGGCAACTTCAACATGACGAATGTGGATGAAATCTTCGCACGCATTACCGCCATCGGCCAGCATCCGCGCAAATATGCCGATACCTACATCATGCTGGAGCAGTTGGGACATCGCCTCGACCGCGAAGTGGAGCGCCTCTTCAACCTTGCCGAAGCGGAAGGGCTGGCAGGCATGGACATCACCCGTTATATAGAAAACCACATCGACCTTGCCAACGTGTTGCGCACTTCGAGCAAGGAGTGGGACGGGGGATACGTGATGTGCGGACTTACCGGCAGCGGAGAGACTTTTGCCGTACGCGACCCATGGGGCATCCGTACAGCCTTCTGGTATCAGGACGACGAGATAGCGGTGCTTGCCAGCGAACGTCCCGTGATACAGACAGCCCTTAATGTTCCTGTCGAATCCATCAAGGAGCTGCAACCCGGACAAGCCATGTTTATCAACAAGGGCGGCAAGGTGCGCACCGTGCAAATCAACAAGCCGCGCGAGGTGAAGCCTTGTTCCTTCGAGCGCATCTACTTCAGCCGGGGCAGTGATGTGGACATTTACCGGGAACGTAAACTGCTGGGTGAGAAACTCGTGCCCAACATATTGAAAGCCATCGACAACGATGTGGACCATACCGTCTTTTCCTTCATCCCCAATACGGCAGAAGTTGCTTTTTACGGAATGCTGCAAGGATTGGACGACTACCTCAACGAGGAGAAGGTACAGCAGATTGCCGCCCTGGGGCATAGTCCCAGCCACGACGAGTTGGAGCATATCTTGTCGCGGCGCATACGGAGCGAGAAAGTGGCCATCAAGGACATCAAGCTGCGTACCTTCATTGCCGAAGGAAACAGCCGGAACGACCTTGCCGCCCATGTGTACGACATCACTTACGGAAGCCTTGTCCCGGGAGTGGATAATCTGGTCATCATCGACGACTCGATAGTGCGCGGAACCACCCTGAAGCAGAGCATCATCGGTATCCTTGACCGTTTGGAGCCGAAGAAGATAGTCATTGTAAGCTCTTCACCGCAGGTGCGCTATCCCGACTACTATGGCATCGATATGGCTAAGATGAGTGAATTCATTGCCTTCAAGGCTGCTGTGGAACTGCTGAAGGAGCGTGAGATGCGCGATGTAATTGCCGCTGCCTACCGCAAGTCCAAGGAGCAGGTAGGCCTGCCCAAAGAACAGATGGTGAATTACGTGAAGGAGATTTATGCTCCTTTCACTGATGAGGAAATCTCTGCCAAGATGGTGGAGCTTCTTACTCCGAAAGGGACGAAAGCCAAAGTGCAGATTGTCTACCAGCCTCTCGAGGGGCTGCATGAGGCCTGCCCCAAGCATCCGGGTGACTGGTACTTCAGCGGCGATTATCCTACGCCGGGCGGTGTGAAGCTACTGAACAAGGCATTTATTGATTATATAGAACAAGTTTATCAATTTTAATTGAATCAATGAGAAATGTAACTCTAATCCTCGACGACGGGAGCCGCTTCCACGGCAAGTCGTTCGGCTTTGAAAAACCGGTAGCGGGAGAGGTGGTCTTCAACACAGCCATGACGGGTTATCCCGAAAGCCTGACCGACCCTTCGTATGCCGGACAGCTGATGACGCTCACCTATCCGTTGGTGGGCAATTACGGTGTGCCGCCTTTTACTCTCGAACCGAATGGGCTTGCCACTTTTATGGAGAGCGAGCATATCCATGCCGAAGCCATTATTGTAAGCGATTATAGCGAAAATTATAGCCATTGGAATGCGGTGGAAAGTCTCGGTGACTGGCTGAAACGCGAACAGATTCCGGGCATCACGGGCATCGATACCCGCGAACTGACAAAGGTGCTTCGCGAGCATGGGGTGATGATGGGACGTATCGCCTTTGATGATGAATCGGATGAAATGCCTGAGGCCTCTTATGCCGATGTGAATTATGTGGATAAAGTTAGCTGCAAGGAGGTTATCCGTTACAACGAAGGAACCGGTAAGAAGAAAGTGCTCCTTGTGGATTGCGGCGTCAAGCATAACATCATCCGCTGCCTGCTGAAACGTGACGTGGAAGTGATTCGCGTTCCCTGGGACTATGATTATACTGGGATGGAGTTCGACGGGTTGTTCATCTCCAACGGCCCTGGCGACCCCGATACCTGCGATGCTGCCGTGCAGCATATCCGCAAGGCAATGCAGAACGAGAAACTGCCCATCTTCGGCATCTGTATGGGAAACCAGTTGCTTTCCAAAGCTGGGGGCGCCAAGATATACAAATTGAAATACGGTCACCGCAGCCATAACCAACCGGTGCGTATGGTGGGTACGGAACGTTGCTTCATCACCTCACAGAATCATGGGTATGCCGTAGACAACAACACGCTGACAGAAGACTGGGAACCGCTTTTCATCAATATGAACGATGGTTCTAATGAAGGAATCCGCCACAAATGCAATCCCTGGTTCTCCGCACAGTTTCATCCCGAAGCTGCCAGCGGGCCGACGGATACGGAGTTTCTTTTTGATGACTTTGTGAAGTTGCTTTAGTAAGAGAATTTTATCAAGAATGATTGCGTTCATAATCTCTTGATAATCAGTATGTAAAAGACGGTATAATGAGTCCCATACTGAATGTCATTCAGTCCCAGAGTGAATACCTTTCAGTCCTATACTGAATGCCATTCAATTAGTGACTGATTGTGTAAGGTAAGAGAAAGATAAGGTTTTATTACTACTATTACATTTTTAATAAACAGATATGCAAATGAAAGAAAACAATATAAAGAAAGTCCTGCTGCTCGGTTCCGGCGCACTGAAAATCGGTGAGGCAGGAGAATTTGACTACTCCGGTTCGCAGGCGCTCAAGGCATTGAAGGAGGAAGGCATCTACACGGTTCTCATCAATCCGAACATTGCCACGGTACAGACCTCGGAAGGAGTTGCCGACCAGATTTACTTCCTGCCCGTCACTCCTTACTTCGTGGAGAAGGTGATAGAGAAGGAGCGCCCGGACGGCATCATGCTTGCTTTTGGTGGGCAGACGGCACTGAACTGCGGTGTTTCCCTCTATAAAGACAAGATTTTCGAGAAGTACGGCGTGACGGTTCTCGGCACTCCCGTGCAGGCCATCATTGACACGGAGGACCGTGAAATCTTTGTGCAGAAACTGAATGAGATTGATGTAAAGACCATCAAGAGCGAAGCTGTGGAGAATGCAGCGGATGCCCGTCGCGCAGCCCGGGAACTGGGATACCCGGTCATTGTCCGTGCCGCATACGCGCTTGGCGGACTGGGTTCGGGCTTCTGCGACAATGAAGAAGAGCTGAATGTGCTGGTGGAGAAAGCCTTCTCCTTCTCCCCGCAGGTGCTGGTGGAGAAATCGCTGAAGGGATGGAAGGAAGTGGAATACGAGGTGGTGCGCGACCGCTTCGACAACTGCATCACGGTCTGCAACATGGAGAACTTCGACCCCCTGGGCATCCATACAGGTGAGTCCATCGTTATTGCCCCGTCACAGACGTTGAGCAATACGGACTATCATAAATTGCGTGAACTTGCTATCCGCATTATCCGTCACATCGGCATTGTGGGAGAGTGTAACGTGCAGTATGCCTACGACCCGATGAGCGAGGACTACCGGGTAATAGAGGTAAATGCACGCTTGAGCCGTTCGTCTGCACTTGCCTCTAAAGCAACGGGTTATCCGTTGGCGTTTGTAGCGGCAAAACTCGGCTTGGGCTATGGCTTGTTCGACTTGAACAACTCTGTGACAAAGACCACAAGCGCTTTCTTCGAACCCGCCCTGGACTATGTGGTCTGCAAGATACCGCGTTGGGATTTGGGCAAGTTCCACGGGGTGGACAAAGAGCTGGGTTCGAGCATGAAGTCGGTAGGCGAGGTGATGGCTATCGGCCGTACTTTCGAGGAAGCCATCCAGAAGGGGCTTCGCATGATAGGCCAGGGCATGCACGGCTTCGTAGAGAACAAGGAACTGGTGATTGCCGATTTGGACAAGGCTCTGCGCGAACCTACCGACAAACGTATCTTTGTCATCTCCAAAGCCTTCCGTGCCGGGTATACGGTGGACCAGGTGCACGAATTGACCAAGATAGACCGTTGGTTCCTGGAAAAGCTGATGAACATCATGGATACCAGCAGGGAACTGCACTCTTTTATGGCTGATGGAGAGTTGCCAATGATTCCCGTAGACTTATTGCGTAAAGCCAAGGTACAAGGCTTCTCTGATTTCCAGATAGCCCGTGCCCTCGGCTTGGAACAAGCAATGGACGGCGAAGAAGCCATCCTTGCCGTCCGCAATTTCCGCAAGAGTGCAGGCATTCTGCCCGTAGTGAAGCAGATAGATACCCTTGCCGCCGAATATCCCGCACAGACCAACTATCTCTACCTGACGTATAGCGGTACGGCAAATGATGTCCGTTACCTCGGCGACCGCAAGTCCATCGTCGTATTGGGCTCCGGCGCCTACCGCATCGGTTCTTCCGTAGAGTTCGACTGGTGCGGCGTGCAGGCCCTGAACACCATCCGTCAGGAAGGCTACCGCAGTGTCATGATAAACTACAATCCCGAAACCGTGTCTACGGACTATGACATGTGCGACCGTCTTTACTTCGACGAGCTCACCTTCGAGCGTGTGATGGATATTCTCGAACTGGAGAATCCCCACGGGGTGATTGTCTCTACCGGTGGTCAGATACCGAATAACCTTGCCCTGCGCCTCGATGCGCAGAAGGTACCTATTCTCGGCACAAGCGCCAAGAGTATCGACAATGCCGAAGACCGTGACAAGTTCTCCGCCATGCTCGACCGCATTGGTGTAGACCAGCCCGAATGGCGGGCGCTGACCTCCCTGGAGGACATCAACGCCTTTGTGGATAAGGTGGGCTTCCCGGTATTGGTCCGTCCTTCCTACGTATTGTCCGGCGCTGCGATGAACGTCTGTTCCAACCGGGAGGAGCTGGAACGCTTCCTGAAGCTGGCGGCGAATGTCAGCAAGAAACATCCCGTAGTGGTGAGCCAGTTCATTGAGCATGCCAAGGAGGTGGAGATGGATGCTGTGGCGCAAGATGGAGAGATTATCGCATATGCCATCAGTGAGCATATCGAGTTTGCCGGAGTGCATTCCGGTGACGCCACTATCCAGTTCCCGCCACAAAAGTTGTATGTGGAGACGGTGCGCCGCATCAAGCGCATCAGCCGCGAGATTGCCCGTGAGCTGAACATCTCCGGTCCGTTCAATATCCAGTATCTGGCACGCGAGAACGACATCAAGGTGATTGAGTGCAACCTCCGTGCCAGCCGTTCGTTCCCGTTTGTCAGCAAGGTGCTGAAGATAAACCTTATTGAACTTGCCACGAAGGTGATGCTCGGCATTCCGGTACAGAAGCCGGACAAGAATCTGTTCGATTTGGATTATGTAGGCATCAAGGCGAGCCAGTTCTCCTTCAACCGTCTGCAGAAGGCCGACCCGGTACTGGGGGTGGATATGGCAAGTACGGGCGAGGTGGGTTGCATCGGCAGCGATACTTCCTGCGCCATTCTCAAGGCGATGCTCTCCGTGGGATATCGTATTCCAGAGAAAAATATCCTGCTTTCTACCGGTACTCCGAAGCAGAAAGTGGACATGCTTTCTGCCGCGCGTATGCTTCAGAAGAAGGGGTATAAGATATTTGCCACGGGTGGTTCCAGCAATTTCCTTACGGAGAACGGTGTGGAGAATACGCGCGTCTACTGGCCCAGCGAACCCGAACGCCAGCCGCAGGCACTCGACATGCTGCACCGCAAGGAGATAGACATGGTGGTCAATATTCCGAAGAACCTCACCGCAGGCGAGTTGGATAACGGCTACAAGATACGCCGTGCCGCCATCGACCTCAATATTCCGTTGATAACGAATGCCCGTCTGGCAAGTGCGTTCATCAATGCATTCTGCACGATGACGCCGGATGATTTGGCTATCAAGTCGTGGGCGGAGTACAAATGATAATTTAATTTGCTATCTTTGCTGAAAACTAAGTTCGATGGAAACAATTTTGACCCAATACTATCAATCTCCTTATGGCGAGTTGCTCCTCGGCTCTTTCGGCGATAAACTCTGCCTATGCGACTGGATGCTGAACGAGAAACGTAGAGTAACCGTTGATAAGCGCATACGGCAGGTACTGCATGCCGATTATGAGGAAGGCACTTCGGAAGTGATTGCAAGGGCAATCATTCAGTTGGATGAGTATTTTGCCTGTAAGCGGACCATATTCGATGTTCCACTGCTTGCAGTCGGAACAGAATTCCAGCGGACGGTGTGGCAGGAGTTGCAGAACATCCCTTACGGAAAAACAGTGTCCTACGGCGAGCTTTCACGAAAGCTGGGCAATCCGAAAGCCGTACGTGCGGTGGCGGCTGCCAATGGGGCAAATGCCCTCTCCATACTCATCCCCTGCCATCGTGTGGTGGGCAGCAACCATACGCTGATAGGCTATGCCGGTGGACTGGCAGCCAAACAAGGGATGCTGGCATTGGAAGCGGACTCTTGCGACGGACCGTCAGGCTCCCGTATAGGACAGCTGTTTTGAGGTCAGGTTTGTTTCTGGTATTCCGCCGGTGTCATCCCCGTCATACGTTTGAAGAACTTCGAGAAGAACGACGGATTGGGAAAGTTCAGTTCGTCTGATATTTGAAACACCAGTAGATTACTGTGTTTCAGCAATACTTTGGCTTCGAGGATAACTGCTTGATTAATCCATTGCATCACGGTTTGCCCGCTTGTTTCACGTATCACCGAACTCAGATAGTGCGGTGTCAGGCATAGCTTGTCGGCATAGAAGTTGACGTTGCGTTCGTGCTTGCTGTGTTGGTTCACCAAAGCGATGAAGCGGCGGAATAGCTCTTCCTGGCGTGAAAGGCGTGACGGAGTTGACTTGCATGTGTGCTCGTGGATATACTTAAGGTTATAGAGAAGTGAGACAATCAAGTGCTGTACAGCTCCGCGGCGGTAGGGCAAACAATGTAGTATATTCCACAATAAAGAGAAGAAGCTGCTGATGTGTGCCCATTCCTCGTTGTTGCATGAAAGGCGGATTCCGTTTCGTGTATAAGCTTCCGAAAGAATGGAATTCTGTAGTACGGGCAGAAAATTGGCAGTGGGCATGATGACTTGGAATTCGTAGTCGGGACTGACTTCCGATATTTCTATCAGCGAATTGTCAGGGATGATAATAATATCGTGGGCTGTAGCTTCATATTCGATAAGATTGATGGAGATTCGGCCCTTACCTTGCATGATGCGTACAATCCTTCCTTCTTTGGCACGATAAGGTTGCTGGGTGCGGAATAGCCTGAATCCCATTGCTTGAAAACTGATGACCATTCCCAAATCGTCGTTTATAAATCTGTATTCGGAATGTTCTATAAAATCCGGATTGTTGCGGATGTCCTCGAATGCGACGCTTATCGGTTTGTTCTTTTCCATATCTTTCCCTTTATGAATAATGTATATTTCCACCGCAAAGATAATAAAGTGTTCCTATTATTTGTCTTTTTCTACGAAATGTCGTACTATTAGAACATCTTTGCGCACAAATGGATTGTAAGGTTATAGGGTTATGCCTTTATCTTTGCATGTGTATAGAACAAAACCATGTAGAATAAACAAGAAACAGAATGGATATGAAACGAACCGTTTTCTTTTTTACCCTTTCTCTTGCCGCCATGCTGGCACATGCCCAGCTCACGTTGGAAGAGTGCCAGCGCCGGGCGCAAGACAATTATCCGTTGGTCAGGCAATACGGACTGATAGAAAAGGCACGCGGGTACGACCTCTCCAATGCCGGAAAAGGTTACTTGCCCCAGTTTTCCCTATCCGGCAAGGCCACGTACCAGAGTGACATCACCCGGCTACCGGTCGAAATCCCTAATCTCGACATCAAGACTGCTTCGAAAGACCAGTACCAGGTGATGCTCGAAGTGCAGCAGACCCTCTGGGATGGTGGGGATATACGTTCCAGAAAACGATTGACGCGTGCCGCCTCGGAAGTGGAACTGGAAAAACAGCATGTAGACATGTATGCCTTGACTGACCGGGTGAACCAGCTCTTTTTCGGCATCCTGCTGTTGGACGAACAGCTGAAACAGAACAGCCTCTTGCAAGAAGATTTAGGAAGAACCCACAAGCAGGTAGCCGACTATATAGCCAATGGCATCGCCACCCTGAGCGACCTGGATGCAGTCAGCGTAGAGCAACTGAACACCAGGCAGCACCGTGTGGAATTGGAGACCACCCGCCGTGCATACCTCAGCATGCTTGCTGCCTTTACGGGCAAGGATCTCTCTTCCGAAACGGTTTTATTGAAACCGGCTGCCGAAGAAAACATAGACCGGCAGATGAACAACCGCCCCGAACTTCGTTGGTACGATGCGCAGGGAAAGCAACTCCACCAGCAGGAGGCAGCCTTGAACACCCGGTTGATGCCGCGTTTCGGCCTTTTTGTACAAGGGGCATACGGCAATCCGGGATTGAATATGCTGAAAGATGAATTCAACGCCTATTACATGGCGGGGGTGCGCATGTCCTGGAATTTCGGCAGTCTGTATACGTTGAAGAACGACCGCCGCAGGATAGACAATACCCGCCAACAGATAGAGACCGGCCGGGATGTGTTCCTTTTCAACATTCGCCTGCAGGCTACGCAGCAGGATGCGGGCATTGTATCCATGCGCCGCCAGATGGCGGATGATGACGAGATTATCCGTCTGCGTGGGAATATCCGCCGTGCAGCCGAGGCCAAGGTGCAGAACGGGACAATGACCGTGACCGATATGCTGCGGGAGATTACCAATGAAAGTATGGCACGACAGACCAAGGCATTGCATGAGGTGCAGTTGCTGATGAACATCTGGCAGCTGAAATATACGCTGAACAATTAATGACTATAATCCGTAATTTATAACTTGAAATAGTATGAAATCATTGAAATTATTTCCTTTTTTATTTCTCCTTGCCGCCTGTACCGGCGGTACTCCGAAATATGATGCGACGGGAACGTTCGAGGCTACCGAAGTCATCGTTTCTGCCGAGGCGTCTGGAAAACTGCTGAGTTTCGACATCGAGGAAGGCACGACACTGAAAGACGGGCAGGAAGTAGGCATTATAGATACCGTCCAACTCTATCTGAAGAAACTCCAGTTGGAGGCCAGTGTCAAGTCCGTGGAAGGCCAGCGGCCTGATATCCTGAAACAAGTAGCCGCCACTCAGGAACAGATTGTGCAGGCTCGACGCGAACGCGACCGTGTGTCCAATCTGCTCCGTGTGGGTGCCGCCAACCAGAAGCAGCTCGATGATGCCGAGTCCCTTCTCGAAGTCCTCCGCAAGCAGCTCGACGCACAGAACTCCACCCTGCGCAACAGTGACCGCAGCCTGACGTGGCAAAGCTCCTCTGTCGGCATCCAGGTGGCGCAGATAGAAGACCAGCTGCGCAAATGCCACATCACCTCTCCGCTGACGGGAACCGTCCTTGCCCAATATGCCGAAGCCGGAGAACTGGCTGCTCCCGGCACCCCTCTTTTCAAAGTGGCGGATATGGAGCAGATTTACCTCCGTGCCTACATCACCTCCGAGCAGCTTGCCGAAATCAAGCTGGGACAGCAAGTGAAGGTTTATGCGGATTATGGAAAGGAAGTGCGGAAAGAATACCCCGGCATCGTTACCTGGATTTCCGATACGTCCGAATTCACTCCAAAAACTATCCTGACGAAAGACGAGCGTGCCAATCTGGTCTATGCCGTAAAGATTGCCGTGAAGAATGACGGGATGCTGAAAATAGGAATGTATGGAGGCTGTAACTTTAACTAATATCTCCAAACGTTACGGCAGCGTGGAAGCCCTGCGGGGTGTCTCTCTGTCAGTGGCTCCCGGTGAGCTTTTCGGCATCATCGGGCCGGACGGTGCGGGCAAGACATCGCTTTTCCGCATCCTCACCACTTTGCTGCTTGCCGACGGAGGCTCGGCCTCGGTCTGCGGTCTGGATGTGGTGAAGGACTACAAAGCCATCCGCAGGCGGGTGGGGTATATGCCCGGACGCTTCTCCCTCTATCCGGACTTGACGGTGGAGGAGAATCTCAATTTCTTCGCCACCGTCTTCCACACCACCATCGAGGAGAATTATGATTTGGTGCGCGACATTTACCGGCAGATAGAACCTTTCCGCAAGCGCCGCGCCGGAGCGTTGTCCGGCGGCATGAAGCAGAAACTCGCCCTTAGCTGTGCCCTTATCCATAAACCGGATGTCCTCTTTCTGGACGAACCCACTACGGGCGTCGACCCCGTGTCCCGCAAGGAATTCTGGGGAATGCTTCGCCGACTGAAGGAGCAGGGTATCACCATCATTGCTTCCACCCCCATCATCGACGAAGCGCGCCAATGCGACCGCATCGCCTTCATCAACGAAGGAGAGATAAAAGGCATCGATACCCCCGACCGTATCCTGACACGCTTTGCGGGCATCCTCTGCCCTCCGGGCTTGCAGCACGAACGGGTGGAAAACCACGAAAACAAGGTGATTGAAGTGGAAGGGTTGACCAAGCGGTTCGGTAATTTCACCGCTGTAGACCACATCTCCTTCCAAGTCCATCGGGGCGAGATTTTCGGTTTCCTGGGAGCCAACGGGGCAGGCAAGACCACCGCCATGCGCATGCTTACGGGACTTAGCCGCCCCACCGGCGGCAAGGCATGTGTGGCAGGTTTCGATGTGGCTTCCCAACCCGAAGAAGTGAAGAAGAACATCGGCTACATGAGCCAGAAATTTTCCCTTTACGAAGACCTCAAGGTGTGGGAGAATATCCGCCTCTTTGCCGGTATCTACGGCATCCCCGAAGCGGAGATTGCCCCCAAGACGGATGAGCTGCTCCTCCGCCTCGGGCTGGAAAAGGAACGGGATACACTGGTGAAAAGCCTTCCGCTGGGCTGGAAGCAGAAGCTGGCCTTCTCCGTCTCCATCTTCCACCGTCCCAAGATTGTCTTTCTGGATGAGCCTACGGGTGGGGTGGACCCTGCCACGCGCCGCCAGTTCTGGGAGCTGATTTACCAGGCTGCCGACGAGGGCATCACCGTCTTTGTCACCACCCACTTTATGGACGAGGCAGAGTATTGCGACCGCATTTCCATCATGGTAGACGGCGTCATCCGTGCACTCGACACTCCCGGGGAGTTGAAACGGCAGTTCAATGCCACTACGATGGACGATGTATTCCAGCAACTGGCTCGCCAAGCCGTGCGAACCGCCGACTGAAAATCCGTGAAATCCGCGTTATCCGAGCCTAAATATAAATATAGACAATGAAACAATTCATATCTTTCATCCGAAAAGAGTTCTTCCATATCTTCCGCGACCGGCGCACGATGCTGATTCTGCTGGGCATGCCCATCGTGCAGATAATCCTTTTCGGTTTTGCCATCACCACCGAGGTGAAGAACGTGCGTGTGGCGGTGCTCGACCCGTCGAATGACGTAGTTACCCGCCGTATCATCGACCGCATGGATGCAAGCGAATACTTCACCGTCATCTGCCGCCTGCATTCTCCCGCCGATATGGAGGCTTCTTTCGGAAGAGGGGAGATTGACATGGCGCTTGTTTTCAGCGAGCGTTTCTCGGACAAGCTTTATACCGGCGAGGCGCGCGTGCAGCTTGTCTCCGACGCCACAGACCCCAATATGGCGACTATGCAGGCAGGCTATGCCGCAAACATCATTTCCTCTGCCGGGCAGGAGATGCTTCCGCCGGGAGTGCATGCCGCTGCCATCGTACCCCAGCTCAAGCTGCTGTACAATCCGCAGATGAAGAGTGCCTACAACTTCGTGCCGGGTGTCATGGGGCTTATTCTGATGCTGATTTGCGCCATGATGACCTCCATCTCCATTGTGCGCGAGAAGGAGACGGGGACGATGGAGGTCCTGCTGGTTTCTCCCGTCAAACCGCTTTTCATCATTCTGGCAAAGGCGGTGCCCTATTTTGTGCTGTCGTTTGTCAACTTGACCACCATTCTTCTGCTTTCGGTCTATGTGCTCGATGTTCCCGTGGCGGGCAGCTTGTTCTGGCTGGTGGTGGTGTCGCTGCTATTCATCTTTGTCTCCCTGGCGCTGGGGCTGCTGATTTCCACGGTCACCCGGACGCAGGTTGCCGCTATGCTGGTGTCCGGACTGATGCTGATGATGCCCACCATGTTGCTTTCGGGCATGATATTCCCCATTGAGAGTATGCCCGTTATCTTGCAGGCCATTTCAGCTGTGCTTCCTGCACGCTGGTATATCCAGGCGGTGCGTAAGCTGATGATTGAGGGAGTGGATGTTTCGCTTGTGCTGATGGAGGTCGGCATACTTGCCACGATGGCGGTATTGCTGATAACGGTGAGTTTCAAGAAATTCAAGCATCGGCTTGAGTAAAGAGCGGATATGAATTTTATATTAATTATTCAGGCAGAAGAACATAAGGACAAAAGGATACGGGAAATCTGTTCTTTTGTTCTTATGTCTAAAATCTTTAAAATATCGTCTTATGATAAAGTTTCTCATTGAAAAGGAATTCAAGCAGTTGTTCCGCAACTCCTTCCTGCCCAAGCTGATTTTCATTTTCCCGTGCATGATTATGATACTGATGCCCTGGGCCGCCAATCTGGAGATAAAGAACATCAATCTGAATATAGTGGACAATGACCACAGCGTCTTGTCCCGCCGTCTGGTAGATAAAATCGGCGTATCCACTTATTTCCGCCTGACAGCGCTTGCCGATACATACGATGAGGCTTTGCTCGCCATTGAAGCCGGTTCGGCGGATGTCGTGCTGGAGATTCCCCGCGATTTCGAAAAGGATTGGGTGAAGGGAGAGGCGCCCCGTCTGCTGGTGGCGGCCAATGCCGTGAACGGTACGAAGGGCAGTCTGGGAGGTTCCTACTTGTCTTCCATCATCAGTGACTATACCCGTGAACTGGGTTCGGAGTCGTCTTCGCAAGGGCTTGCCGGGAAGTCGCTTCCCCGGGTGGATATCGCTACACAAAACCTTTACAATCCCACTCTGAACTATAAGCTTTTCATGGTTCCCGCCCTTATGGTGATGCTGCTGACCATGATTTGCGGTTTTCTCCCCGCCCTCAATGTGGTGGGCGAGAAGGAGGCGGGCACCATCGAGCAGATAAATGTCACTCCCGTCCGCAAGTTCACCTTCATTGCCGCCAAGCTGATACCTTACTGGCTGATAGGCCTGGTGGTGCTCACCATCTGTTTCGTGCTGGCATGGCTGCTTTACGGCATTCTGCCGGCGGGGCATTTCCTCACTATCTATGGCATGGCTCTGGTGTTTCTGCCGGTGGTGTCGGGGTTCGGGCTGGTCATATCCAATCATTCGGCAACGTTGCAGCAGGCCATGTTCGTCATGTGGTTCTTCATGCTTATCCTTATCCTGATGAGCGGTCTTTTCACTCCCATCCACAGTATGCCCGAATGGGCGCAATGGATTACCCGCATCAATCCGCTGCGCTATTTTGTGGAGGTGATGCGTACCATCTATCTCCGTGGCGGCGGATTTGCCGAACTATTTCCGCAGTTGGGAGCCTTGTTGGTCTTTGCATTGGTCTTCAATCTGTGGGCGGTAAAAAGTTATAGGAAAAGCAGTTAACTGATTTTTCTATATTAGCATCCCATTTGGCTTTTTTTCTTGAAGAAAGGCTACACCATTTGCCTTGGATAGCTACACCCTTTTTAGGTTAGGGCTACACCATCCCGGTGGAAGGGTGTAGCCCTTTCACTATCCTGTTGACGGGGCAAAATTATGCCCTTTCTTTGGAGTTAACTATTACTGATTAATCTTTACATCATATCCATAGGGATC
>OKWH01000118.1_pt1 | contig 49116 bp, 41 predicted proteins | sample 1607021 | NCBI WGS metagenome assembly OKWH01 (sample SAMN04414076, study PRJEB24778) | human gut metagenome | material: faecal | host: Homo sapiens | reverse complement strand
GTACAAGAATAACCTCTGCACCTTTCAGCATCAGTATTCTTGCGCTTTCCGGATACTCTCTGTCATAACAGATCATAATGCCTAATTGTGTTCCTTCAAAATCGCACACCTTAAACTCTTTCCCTGACTCAACATTTTCTTCATCTGCAAAATCACATGTATGTACTTTAGAATACTTCATCAATATATTACCCGATTTGTCGATAACAAAGGCTGAGTTCTGCGGTTGTTTATTGCCTTTTGTAAACGCAGTAAGTACTACGCCTACTTTATATTTTTTAGCATTCTCACATATTTTTGCAATTCTTAGATCATCATCTGCAATGCTTTTTTCATATGACATAGGCAAATCATATCCTGTAATAAAACATTCCGGCAGCAAAAGAATATCTGCCTGGTTTTCCGAAGCCTCTTTCATTGCCATAATGATACTTTCAATGTTCTTATCTATTTGTGCATGAATGGCACGTTTTTGTAATATTGCAACCTTAAACATTTTTATTTCCTCCTTGAAAAATTCCACTTCCTTGGAGAAGTTGATACCCTTGTTCTTTTCATCTCTTTACGCCAATCTCAATATTATGACTGCAGAATTCTTCACCGAGCATTTTTATCCGCATGCTATCTACCCTTAAATTCCTTCTCTATATGACAATGTTCCTGTTTGGCAGCCAACTTAAAACTGTAAAGCGGACATTCAGATTCCGTTTTCGCTTCTTTCTCATGAACACAGGTTGCGTTACAACTGCTTTCAAAGTCCAGTTCGATAATATATGGCATCCAATCTATAATTCGCAGAAAATCTTCACAGCCAAAATTATTATCATAAAAATTCAATATCGTACTAAGGGCAGTACCATGGGTTCCTATAACAATATCTTTATCCGTATTATCTGACAAAATCTCATTCAGTGCCTCTATGTTACGATTTTGCACCATAGCAATAGACTCTCCGCCTTCTTCATGATAATTATGGTCAGCCCATCGTTTCCGGAACATTCCGTGGTTGTTTCCATCAGGTCCCTTTTCACGCTCCCTCAATCTCTCATCTGTTATAATCTCTTTTGTGAAAAAATCTGCTGCCTCTGCAATGGTTTCCACGCTACGTTTATACGGACTGCAATAAAACGCATCTATTTTCTTATCCTTCAAAAATCCCAGCACAATTGCAGAATCTTTCTTACCTTCTTCCGTCAAAGGTCTTGTCCTGTCATCTTCCCAATCGTGTTCCGGCTGCGCGTGACGGACGAAATAAACTCTTGTCATTTGATCAGCTCCATTTCATCTACCATTACCTTTACAGGCTTTCTCTTAGGAATAATCCTAACCGTTCCATCACCTGCTCATCTCAAGTATTCTTTTACTTCCATCTGTAATTCGTCACTGAAGTCTGATAAATCATCATATGTAATTACTTTCAGTCTAATAAGACGAACAATATCCCATATCACCTCTGACTTACTCATCTCCATGATAACTCCCGGATGACGCTTATCCTCTTTTATCCGTTTTTCAAGTTCCCAGAATTTATCTGATGCAGGCTTTTTATCATCATTCAGAAAATTTGCATACTCTTTAACAAGACCTTCCATATAATTTTCCTGCCAGCCTGATAATCTTTCTCGAAATAGCTTCCAATCTTTTTTACTTATGTCCATGATTTTGAACCTCCTCGGTTTCATATCATTCACCGAAAGTCATGTCATAAATGTCTTATGTTACTCTATAAACACATACTTTTCTATTTTACTGCCATAACAACCTCCATATCTCTAAGTTTCACCTTCCCTGCTTTTGCTGTATATAGCGAATATTCTAGTATTTTTGCAATTTCATTTTTGCTAAAAATCTGATTTTTCTCTATTTCATCACATTCCTTAAGAATATTTTCCTTCGATTGATCCTTATATTTCTGTTGTACAATCACCGATTTTTAATTGTCAAGCAATGACACATTTACTGCAACAGCTAATTTTTAATGAATCAGTGGATTTTCAACAATAGTTTTACTACATTTGAATTATAAATCAACACCTACATTATAATAACATTTGTATAATGAATATTATTGCGTCAAGAAACCGTGATTCCGGCGCAGTGGAAACCTACATTCCGGATACGGAAACCGCCTTTGATTGGCTTAACTACCATTCATAAGAAATTGAGCCAATGTCAAGCCCAGAGCCGCTTTGCAGGGCGTTAGCCGGCTTTATATTGGTAAGATTTCTTGTATTCTAAATAATTGCCAATCGGTTTCCTAACCACCGGACAGCACGGACACCAAAACCGGAATATTCATATAATAAGATTTATCTTCTGCGTATTAACATTTCCTACTGTTGTTTAACCCATACTTCAAAGCACCTCTTTTTCCTATCATTCTTTTCTTGGTAACTAGTAATAAAACCTTTCTTTTGCAGTTGCAACAATAATCTCTCATTATGACCATTTACATCAATCGAAATTTCTTCCTTATGTCTAGACTTATTATCACTAAGCTTACTCCACTCACCACCAAGTTCCGTCAATAATCTCGAGATTTCTGCAACACTATACACTTGTAAATAGTAAACAAGCAACATATGTCTTTCTGTATTATCCAAAAATTTCCATGCACTCTCAACATACACTTTATCTACATCAAATTGATTACTTGCAATAGTCTGTGCTAACTTTTTTGTCATAATACCTGCAGATATTTTTTTCAATATTTCAGGCTTAAAATGCTTGTCAATAGTCGTATCATTCAGTAACATAACAACTTCACTTTCATTTAGTGAAACTGATGGCAAATCATTTACAAATTTATCAATATATTCTCTACAATATACACAAAAACTATCTATTGCATTATTTTTAAATTTTTCAGTATTTGATAAAGAATATCTTATATAATGTTTCCTAACTAATAAATCAATTTTATCCTTCGGAAGTTTTGGTACATCAAACTCTATTTCTTCATCACAGTTATAATTATCTACTATCTGCTCCACTGCCTGTACTTTAATCTCTGGATTAATAATAATATTCTTTATACACTCATTGTCTATCTTATCTGTCTTCTCTGACTTTACTATATCACTACAATTTTCATTAAACCAGCCTAACAGTTCAATCGTAATACCAAATTCTATATAATAATATTCAAAATTTTTCCAAGTAGAAGAAATACGTCTATTATCAAATAAATAATTCCAAATTTCTTTCTTTTTGTCTTTTTCGACGTTATTCTTGCAACATTCATCCAACTCATCCCAACTTACTTTTTCCTTATCCAATACAGATATAGCAAGTTCAATGTTTGCATTTGCCAAGCGTTCTATGATATCTTCTACTGCATTTATATTCTCAGAAACATTCTCATCTATTCCCAATACAAAATGATTAATATAAGCTTCAAAATCATTCCAAATCCTATTATTTAAGACATTAATATCAGCATTTAGAATAGTAGTATAATGTGCATTTCCAAGCCCATCTGCCAAATCCGGATGATAAAATTTTATCATTGATGAAATCATAGAATTATTTAACTCATACATATCGTTTTGGTATATATAATTTAACACTTCTGCGTTTGCACCTACATTGCTAATTTTTCTGAATACAATCGACTGTCTTGATATTAATTCGATTAGTACATCGGATGATACTCCATTTAAGCACGCTAATGATTTTTCATCTTCGACTATGAAATTTTTTATGCATTTCGAACGATCTACTTCATCCAATACTACAATTTGATTCATAGTTGTATTATTCAAAATTAGTGACAAATAATTATACTTAGTCTCATCCAACAAAGAAACATCCTCCGCAATATTTTTCCACATATGGCGGTAATATTTACACAATTCACTTATAAAGTCATTAACATTCTGACCTCTATTAATATATTCTTTTGCAAATTGATAATGATTCATTCCTTTGTCCAATTCAAAACCATCAAAATAATACTTTTTATTTGTTTTATCTGAACATTGGATAAGCATAAAATCCGTAAGTAAATAATTTAATGTCTCTGTCTGCCTATATTCCGCATCATATATACGATCACTCACCTGCTGCAAATTTTTAATTTCAAACGCAAAGTTTTTTGCTTTATTACGCATACGAATGCTACGTAAGTAATCATTCTCATCCTTCGTAATACTATTTGGATGGAAATAATTAATATAATCTACATAACCTTCGTTTATATATCCATTTATAAGCAAAAACTTTAAAATTCCATACTTACTTATTCCTTCCGGAAGAAAATCTTCACCAAACTCATCAATCAGTTCCTTTAATGAATATCCATCTATCTTTGCAATCTTTTCTTCCAAATTTTGTATTTCTGAAATCAATTCTTGTTTTTTGGATTTCTCACTGAATTTCAAATCATTCATACGCTTTAAATATTTGCTGCCCTCTGATGCCATTTTTTGTTTAACATTACTTACAGTATGAGATTGCTCATAATAACAACCATTAGATACATCATATCCAATAATTAGCTGGTTAATGTTATCAAATTTAGTTAAATCAAAATCCTCTTTAAGTATCTCTCCATAAGAATATTGACTTCTATTATTTATCTGCAAATTTTTTAACGGGTAATACGTTCCATTGTCATATGATAAAAATCCTAAAAAAGCATGCTTAATTTCTTGCAATGAAAAAAGAATATCACTATGTACATTTTCTAGGATTTCTCTTTTTGCTACTATTTGCTTTTCAAGTTTTCTCTTTTCATTAATTACAAACTTTTCTTTTTCTTGAAAAGTCTGCTTAACTATTCCTCTCTCAGCCTGTAATTCAGCAAATTCTTTCGGATATAAATTTTTAAATGTAATCATCGAAAACATTTCTTCATCTTTAAGTTTTGTCGTTTTTAATGTTCTCTTATATACAAGAAATTCATTGCATATATTAGTCAACACTCTCATATCTTGCACAAAAGGCGATATCTTCCATATATAGCGATCTGATATATCATAATTTTTGCTTTTATATACACCATCTTCGCCTTTTTCAAATTTTAACAATCCTCTTAATATTTCACCAGAGTTAGTTGCATTAATATAAGGAATCACAGGGACAATAAAATCAAAAAACTTGGTTCTTTCCTCATCTTTGAACATATCGTCTTTTATCGCATATATAAATACAACTTTGCGTTTAATATTATCATAATTATTTATAACAGTATTTAATTCACGTAATTTTATAAAAATATTTGGCTGATTAAACCTATCCAAATCCTCAATAAAAACAGTATCATAAGTTGTACTTTCAAAGAAATACACAATTTCGTCCAACGACTTGTCAAAGATTGATTCCTTTTCTTCTTTCTTTGATATACTTGCCTTATCACCCAAGTTAATATTAGCAATTCTAAAATTTGACATCACATATTTAAGAACTGTCGTAATCAATAACAATACTCCAAAGATGGTTACTGTAAATACAGCATACGATGACCATTGGCTAAGATGAAAAAATGCTCCATTATTAATGACTGTATTTTTAAAGTCTTCCAAAACATTCGGATTAATTTCAAGATAAACAGCTGATGCTACGACAGTTAACATCAATAGCGTGAAAAACATTTTCCAATAGGATAACTTCTTAATCTTTCTATATCGACTTTGTGGAATTTTCCCCACATCTACTCTGTAAAAAAGTTGCTTAAGAATTCCTTCCTCTATTACATTTTCATCAACGTCATCTAAAGTCCAATCATCAGCTAATAAAGTTGTTTTATCATCTTCTCCATTTACTGATTTCGTTGGCGTTGAAAATGCTGCCAATGATATGGACAAATATTTTGTCTTAGGATATTTTTTCAGATATGTTTTTATAACACTACTTTTTCCCGATCCATATGGACCTGATAATGCTATATTTTTCACATCTTTATTCTTTATTGCCCAATGGAGTGCTCGTATATATTCTTCACTATTCTTTGTATCTGATTCCGGTGTTAAATCCCTGTATCCAGACTCTCCATCCAAGCCATCACCTTTTTTTTGCCTAGAAATTAAATTCTGTATTTTTTTCCTCAAATTCCAATTTATCATTTTTATCCTTTCCGGGCATCATATGCTCTGATAGTTCTTCATTAATTCATTATGTTTCGTTGTTCAACCACAAACTTTTGAGAAGCAATCAACGCTTACAATATAAAATAATTTGTATAATAAAGCAGATTCTTTATTTCTATGTTTCATATATTGCCTTACTTTCAGCAACCATCATGTGCTTTGCATAATTTGTCTCAGCATATGATGTTGATTCCCTGCGAATGTTAATAACCTTCTCCTCGCCCATATCATTATTATCTGTCCAAAGTTCACAATGAATAAATTCCTGTGGCTGTCAGGTTATCTATTACGCCTGCTGCCACAACTAAAACGAAAGGAGCATTACTATGAGCAATCAACATAAAAATCCAACCATCAGTTTCAGAATTACTGACGCTGAACGAAGACAAATTGAAGCCCGTATTCTTGCCAGCGGAATGAAGAAACAAGATTACTTTGTCCGCTCCTGCATCTACAACCGAATCTGCGTTGTCGGCAAAAAGGAAACTATATATCCTTTGGTACAAACTGTTAATGTACTGTATCTGCAATTACTTGAAATGCAGAAGGCATTTACCTTACCCACTACCACGCCTGATATACTTTCTTCTTTAGAAGACATTAACAATTTGCAAACCGAATACACCAATATGCTTACCTCTATTATTGACCTATTAGATAGTGCTAAATATCTGTGGGAAGGAGACTGCCATGAGCAACAATCTTAATTTTCAGTTCGGAATGTACGAACCTGCTACAGACTCCATTATTGTCAATACCGGCGAAAACACCATTCTTGTTATCCATTATAAGGAATGTAATTCTTCAGTCGTCTTCGATGAGCCAAATGATATTGTATATCTGTATCGCTTGGCAGAGGCAACACCTCTTACTTATGCTAAGCTTGCGTTGAAGGAAAATGGCTTACAGGATTATGTGAATGCTATGAATGAATTTAATTGATCTCTATACATACACCTTAAAATTATTTCCCAACTTGGGGAATAATTTTAAGCGTTAATTGTATATTCCACAATAACATTGCATATTATTAAACAATATCTATTCATCTTGCATTTCAAAACTATTATCCGTGATTTTTATAATTGTTGTTTCAAAATCCTCTGCGTGTTCTTCGACAAATTTATTATAGAATTCTGTTCTCCTGAAATCAATAAATATAGGCCAATCTCTTATAAGTTCTGCCGAATACGGCTCTGGATAATGTTCATTAAGTGCATTATATACCTCTTCATTTTTATCCTGCAAACACAACTTGGCTATTTTGTAATCTTCTGTTGCAATAGATACATCCAAACTATCCAATTCTTTATCAACTAATTCTTTTTTCCCCTGTTGCTTTATTGCATTTATATAATTGATCCTATACATCGCTTTATCTCTAAAGCAAAATTGTTTGCAACTACTTAAAATAAAATATAATTGTTCTGCTACATCATAATTTTTGTCACACAACAAATCGAATGCAATGTCACTTAACGCTTTATTCCATTTATCATATTTAGAATTGTAAGCTACTTGTATTTCATAAAACAGTGTACCAACAATTTTATATAACATATTAATTGCATTTCTAAGATATACATCATCTGTTACTAATTTTGTATTAATAGCCACACCATTTTTATACTTATCCTTTATATTAGAAAGATAAATATTATTAACCACACCATTGTTATGTATATACAAATTGCGACGATAGTATATTTCTTCGAATTCATCTTTTATATTTCTAAAACGATTAATATCTAATCCTTCTTTTTCAGAAATTAATTCCAATGTTTTTAATGAGTCAAACATATTGGATTCAACTTCGTTATTAACACACTCTACAACTATATCTTTAACATTTTTATTAAAAATACTTGCGATTTCTATTTTTTGATTTTGAAAATATTTTTTAGGATTAATCAATATCAATCCTTTATACACTCTCGCCAAGTACTGTTCAAATATTATGATTACAGAAGATAAAGTGGAGCTTATAAGTATATTTTCATATTGATCTATTTTATTATATTCTCTCCGCGCTTTTTGTGGATCAACATACTTTGATTTAATTCCCGATTTTTCTTTAATAGAATATGAAAAACTAGGTTCTTTTTCTTCAGCATAACATTCCACGCTAATATAATCCGAAAGCTTCTTCCCATCTGATAATTTTTGCAAATTCATTTTTTCAATGATTTGTTTTGCATCTTCTATTCTCTCTGCGCTTAACGCTTTTTGTATTCCATCATCAACAAGTAGTCCTATTTTATATTCTTCCTCTATAACAAGTTTCATTTTTTGGATTGTGCTGATAGAATTTAAATAGTATTCATTAAGTGATTCGATAGATACCATGATATTTTGTAATTCATATATCATCAAATCACTAGTTCGATTTCTTACATCAATTTTCATTTGCTTAACCCTCCTGTGTAATATCAAATTTCATTCAAGTAATCACTTTACGGTAATTCTACAGTTTCTTATGCCAAAACACTCCTTTAATTTATATCAAATGCAAAATCTGCCACAAGTTTTTTAAAATATTCGCAATACTCTGGTGATAGCATTTTACTAGGAGCATGTCCCTTATAATCAATATGATTAATTTCCGGACGATTATCATATTTTCCCATTTCTTCATCCTTAAGAGTAGTTGTAAAGATTATCTGATTATCTAATTCCTTATATTTTTCAATAACCGTCTTTTCCTTACCTGTAGATAAATCCTCCGCTCTAAATGAATCAATTATAATAGGCCAATTATGCCCCAACACTTTTTGAAGTGCAAACATTTTTACCACATGAAAAATAGTGGCTTCACTTCCCGAAAAGACTTCATCCTTTTTTGTAAATAATCCCTCAAACACTAAATTTCCATTAGGGTCAATAGCTTTATATAATGTGTTCATCTCTTTCAATATTACATTTATTACAGCTTCTCTCTTATTCTTGGTTTGCTCTGACGAAGTTTCTGAAACACTCAATTTACTTTGCAGTTCTTTAATCTCTTGTTCTATTTCTAAAATTCGCAATTCTGCATCAGATGCAGAGAAAATTTGCTCTTTCAACTCTATAAGAGCTTCTAACGTTATCTCTTCATCATTCATCATAAGACGCAATTTCTCTTGTTCGTTTGAAATAGCGATATCATATTTTTCTATTTCTTCATCGTAGGACTCGATTTTTTCATATATCGAGTTAATAATATCGTTCCGCATTTCGACGGTAGATACATCAAATACATATGCAGTTCTTTTAGTCGAAGTTGCATATGCAATATTTTTTGAATGGCAATCCATACACTTCAGTTCTCCAACATCAATATTTCTGTTAAGAGACTTTAATTCTTTAATCGTATTTTCCCATTTTGATTTTCTGTTTGCTGCCAAATTTCTTGCCTTGCGAAGCTCCGTTATCTTCGCATTAATTTTGTCTATTTGTTCTACTTTATTTTCAAACGCTGATCGATCACTTACCGCACTCAAATATTGAACCGGTGCTTTCTTTGACGAAAGAATTTTATGTTGTTTTAATAATAGTTTCTTTTCATCTTTTAAATCAGTCAACTGTGCCTTTATTTGCTCAATCTCTTCTATGTCTAATTTATATCCACTCAAGTCTAAAATACTGTATATCATTTCTTCAAAATCTTTTTTATTATACAATCCCGAATGTGAAATATTAGAAGTATCTTTTTTATCCTGACCAACAAAAAACAATTGAAAAAATAATACCGGATCCACAATCTTCGAGATTTGATTCTTAACAATCTCGGGCAATTTAAAAATGTGCTTCGTCCAATACCGCTTTAATTCTGACACACTATCAAATAACAATAATGTTTTTCCCTCTATAAGAGCAAAATTTTCACCATATCTACATACTCTGTAAAATTTATTATTTTCTTCAAATTCTATGTAATAATAATATTTTTTGTAATCAAATGTTGTAGGGAAAGTGGGCTCATTGCCAATTGCATACATCATAGATTGCATGGCAATTGTTTTTCCTTTATTATTATCATCACTAGAAATAATATTTAACCCATCTGTAAAACCATCTTCCACAAACGCTTCTGTACTATTTCCAACTGCAATTTTCTTAATAATCATCCTTGTACACCATCCTTTACTTGCGCGATAAAATATTTTAATGATAATACATCAAAATCTTTCGCATTCTTTTTGATTTCTTTATCCATCTGATTAAATATCCCATTCACGTCTAGTAATGGATTCTTTAGTATAATACCATACACTTCCTCCAATAATGCCCAAAATGTTTCCGCTGAATTCTTATTAAACAATGCTTTTGACAGCGCCGTTTGACACTCCTGTATAAAATCTTTCTCTTGCTCTGGCGGACAAGTTCTCAATATCGGCATAAAGGACATTGGAATCCCTTGACCCACGGGATTTCTATTAATTATCCTCTGTAATGCCAACAAACGTACATCCGCCGCAGTAAGATGTCTGAAATATCTTAATGCTTCATCCTGCGTTTCTATTACAACTCCCTCTACAACCTGTACATTCTTTTTAGTAGCTTGCTTGTCACGAATCTCATTAAATATTGCATCCAAGACTTTTTCTTCTGGTACTAATCCCGGATGATCTTTTACAATAGCCTTCACATATTCACTAGGTTTTCTATCATCAACTACAAATCTTACTTTTTTCAAGAAATCTGAAATATTGGTATCTGTAATATCCTTATCATCAATATACTCTTTTTCCTTAGCTTCTTCTTTTAATCCCTCTATCATCTTCTGTAATGCATCGAAATTCACATTTTCAATACCAAACGAATTAATTTCATCATCAATTCTTACGGTATTAGAAACACCACCAACAAATAATATGTAATCCGCGAAATCAAAATCACACATATAATTTTTAAACAATGTTACTAACTCTTTTCCTATTGCCTTTGGCGAGTTTCCTTTTGCTCCTTTTGACTGTATATCCCATAACTTATCAGAAAATGCATCCATACCAGTCAAATCATTAAAAAAATCAACGATAAAATAGTATATCTCTTCACTATCTTTTCTCAGATTCATTAGATATAATAGTGCCTTTGTTTCTGTTTCAGCTCCCGATTTTCTTGTTTTTTCTGACGATTTCACGATATATGACATTACTTCACCTTCTCTCCAGATTCTTGTATTTTTTTTCCTAACCACATTGGTTAAGATGTGGTTAGGTTATTTTCTTACGAAAAATATTTCTGATTTTTACTTGATGGCTTTTCCGGTATAGTCATCTTTAACACACCATTTTTCAGCATAGGTGTTAAATACTTTCTTCTAAAACTTGTCCTGCTATCAAAATCAAATTCATCCATTATTTCTTGGACCGACTTCGGGTCTTTACAAAAATCAATAATCAGCTTATTCACATCCTGACCATTTTGGTTAGGATGATGGTCAGGATGTTGACCATCATCTCTTAACAACCCCAAATACCTATCACAAGCCTTGCAAAGAACCATAATTCCAGCCTCATTAATCTCGTATTCCGGCAATGGTCCATCATACAACGCACAAGCTTCCCTAATCCTCTCAAATCCTCTTCCCCACGCTTCAATCATACCGCTTTTGAAAAAGATATTAGCCAATTTCGGATTATAAGGCTTTGATGAATGCTTCATAAACAACTTGTCTGTAGAATCCAGATTTGGAGGCATCTCACCATCATTCCAAATATATATCTTATCCTCGTAAACGCTAATCTGAATTGGATTGCAACTGCTGTAATCCTTATGAACAATGGCATTCAACAAAATCTCACGGAATGCGTCCTTGTGGAACATAAATTGCTCAATTCTCTGGACTCCCTCATAATCAATCAAGGCCTTCATATATTTTGTATAAACTAAATCAACGGTCTTATCTACCTGCTCTATCAAAGGCCCGTGCACCTCATCCTGATACACCAAATCGGAATCCGATTTTCCAAAATATCCGATTTTGATATAAGAACCTGTTACCCATTTCTCTGGATCTTTATAAAATGCAAGCATTGCTGCTCTTATCAAATATCCATCTTCATCAATTAGGTGCAGGTTATCCATCAAGATAGTATCTTCCACACTGACTTCTTCCTTCGTAAGCCTTCCTCTTTTCACTGCCTTATCTTTAAATAACTGTATTGCATCCTGCTTTAAGTCAGATACTGACAGTTTTGGCAGAGGCACACCATCCCATGTTCTTCCCTGCGTTTTTAACAAAGCTCTTTCCAATTCCTTTCCGGTAATCTCACGCATGGTACTTCCGGAGCGATAATAATATTTTCCACGAAAACTTATTAAAGATGGGTATTTATCAACAATTATCTGCAGATACTCAAGTTCGCCTTTATATAACAAATTTACATCTACAATGATTCCCATTGTGTCCGTAATTTTATTGGGGATTCGCTCTAATAAATCCCTTGCATTATCAATACCCACAACATTACCATCGTCATCCGTACCTATGTATATTGTTCCACCGTAGGCATTGGCATATCCACAAATCCATTTTAAATACTCATCCTGCCATGATTCCTTCCACTCTATGGATTGATGTTCTTTTTCCTTCATATATTCACCAACTTTCTTTATTTTTAAAACATTTTACCGGTTATCATCATCTTCAACATTTACTGGCACTTTGACTAATTCATTTCGTTCTTTAATCCAAATTAATATTTTTACGGCTATAACAACCGACACAATACTACATATGCCAATAGCGACCTGTATTTTATGTGCCATAACAAATTTGCCAATCCAAATCACTCCATATGTTATTGCCCATATTGCCACAAATACAACAGTACGAATTATCCAATGAAAAAATGAGCCTGCAGATTTTCCAGATATAGAACCGCTTTGATACAAAACACCCACCTTATCATATGCCACACGATATGCTATTTCTCCAATAACTAATAGAATAATCCATTCATAGTACCATTCAATTGGTAACCCTAATGGCTCTGTTATTAAATCAAATATAAACTTAAACATTTATCTCCCTTCTTTCTCCACTTCCGTAAAAAAATACTCCAATGTATGCACAAACATATTTGCATCAAACAATTCTTTTATCTGACTTCTGCCCATCCACGCAACTTGCGCCACTTCATCTGTTGTGGCATTGCTCAAATCAACCTCTCCATCATACTCGAACAACCAAACATCTACAATTTTATTAACTACTTTACCGAACTCTATTTTCTTTATATCAGACAAAATAACATTTCCTTTTTCCGGTAATAAATCTACCCCTACTTCTTCTTTTACTTCTCTGAGTGCACCTTGCAAACTATCTTCCCCTTTTATCACTGAACCATCCACACATTCCCACACCAAGGGAAATGTTGGTCTGTTTGCCGAGCGCTGTGCAATCAGATACTCTCCCTTTGAATTGCGAATCCATACATGCACCACCAGATGGTATCCGTCTATCGGTAACTGCTCACCTCTAACATGATTCTTCCCAAGAAGTTCCCTATTTTCATCATACAAATCCCAAATTTCCGCATCAGGTACATATTCCACAATATCGCCAAAATCTGCATTTAGAGTCTTACATATCTTACTTAGGATTGTAAGGCTTACTTCTTCATCACGACGTAATTTTGTCATCGTGTTAGGAGCAATTTCTGCCTTTTTACGCAAATCAGATTTGCTCATTTTTTTATCCACTAATAATTTCCATAATTTGTTATATGACACAGCCATAGTATTCGCTCCTATCTATTCACATAAATCTTTTTCTGCTTCATATCTACCTTTGCAACAGCACCATACTGTAACGCACATCGTGGCATAGAATGTCCGAAATTCACATTATAAACAATCGGAAGTTTCTCATTGTCTATCACTCTAATAAGAATATCTTTATATTCCTGATAATAAGCTTCATCCTGTGGTTTTCCAACTAATACACCATTTACCACGTCGAATACTCCCTTTTCTTTCAGTAATAACACTTCTCTTTCAAACAATTCAGGAGTCGGTTTTTCTTCGCAGGTTTCTATAAATAGAATTTTCCCAATCCACTCTTCCTTATTTGGAAACAGATCATATCTTTCACAAACTTCCTTTTCATCTTCATATCTGCTATTAGTCAATACACCATAAAGGCTTTCCAAACATCCACCTAATAATCCTCCTTGGAAAATTTCACTTCCCTGGAGAAGTTCAAACCCACGTTCTTCCTTATGAGTTTTTCTTTCTGTTCCTATTGCGGCTCTTGAAAAATCTTCTCTTTCTTCATACCAAGTATCACTGGATATAATTTCATCAGATTCATTACCTTCCAAATAACTCTCAAATGCCCTTTTGGTATATGGTAACATCTCATCTGCAATTTCTCCCAAATCACAAATAAAGTTTGGCCCGTAATAAGTAGACAAGCCCAATTTATAAAACATCAAATGATTGATAGTAGTGTCTGAGAATCCTGTAAATAATTTTGGATGCTCCTCTACCGCCTTTATAAACTCTTCATCTTCCATCAGATAAGGCAAAAGTCTGTATGTATCATCACCACCAATTGCACAAATAATCCCTGCAATAGAATTATCCAGAAATGCATCTTTTAGGTCTTTCGCCCTTGCTTGCGGGTGAGTTTGCAAATATTCAATACCCTTCAAAGCATTAGGCATAAATACCGGCTCCAAACCATATTCTTTTAATCTCTTTACGCCAATCTCAATATTATGACTGCAAAATTCTTCACCAAGCATTCCACTTGACAAGCTTACAATCGCTACTTTGTCACCTTTTCTTAATTTTCTTGCATATTGCATACAGACATCCTCTCTCTTTGCTAAAACACTGTCCGCTTTTATACTTCTTCAATTTCATAAATACGTACAATTTTATCAATTATTGACTTCATATCTTCTACAAGAGACTGGCTACTATATATAATCTCCTCCCTTAATTCATACTTCCTTTTTATCCTTTTATCATTATTATATCTATCAAAGAAATCATAATAATACGCCATATATTCCTCTGGTAACATATTTAATTCTATTACTGGCTGAGCATGCTTGCATGGCTTTCCATTTATAATGACATGGAGTGCTGATGCATAAATGCGCTTCAATTCTAGATAGATAGGCTCATATAATCCATTTTCATAATCAACACAAACTTCACTTGAATGCATACCTTCATTTCTTAATAAGTTCTCAATATCCTTAGTAAGATTTAATTCTCTTATAATTTGTACCGATTCTACTAGTACTTCCTCTTCCCATTCGTTACCTTCGCGGTCAGTATGATAAGCAATACCATCAACAATATTCCCATATATTTTTTCATAAGCTTCCGTAAAAATATCTACAATAATTTGATTCGCTACTGCAACAGGTTTTATATTATTATACTCTTGTATAACTTCATACAAATAATTACACTTATTTTGTATTTCTTCATTTAATCCAAATTTATACGATTCACAAACTACTTGTTTTAAAATGTCCACTTTTATATTTATCAATATTGACCAGTCAAAAGTTGTATATGTTTTAATTTCATCAAGTAATGGCTGATATATTTGATTTTTGCGTTCAACAGCCATTGATGATTGTTTTTTTCCTTTAATCACACCACCAAACCATCCGCCTATACCACCTATAGCAAGCAGTATTGTTCCTGACACAATATCTTTTAAAACTTCATTCCAATCCATTGTTTTTGCCTCCTGAATTCCAAGCACACACTTTCTTTGTCACTAGACAATTAGCAAATATCCTCTTTTACAATTCTACCAACACATCTTCATCAAAATAATAAATATTCTCTTTCTTATACCCATATTTTGAATCAGGAAATGCTATATGTGGCTCAAAAGTAAAATAATTCATCGCTACAAGTTTCGCCTTATTACCTTTTTCAATATAAATTCTGTCACTCTTAACTTTCGCAATGGAATGTCCTAGATTACCCATAAAATCAAGATTCACAAATCCGTTTTCAACTATGAACTCATTCATATGATAATATAGTTCTTCAAAAGTGGTTTCTTTTGTAACAAAACGAAATAATTCTGTATGTAGCTTTTCTTCCATTTGCAAACCACTTTTCCACTCTTGATTCTGAATTAACTCTATATCATCTACAACCTCACCATTTTCTACAATAATAGTTCTCGCATAATCTCCCCAGATATTACCTACCTGTGGACTTAAATCAATGGTTATAATATCATTATTTTCAATAATTTTATCCGAAGTTACATATTGTTTTCCAGATACGGAAACCGTTGTTTCATCTCCTGCAAATACAAATGCACCAACATCCCAATACCAGAAAGAGTCTGCACCTAACTCCATCAGTTTTTCCTCACATAGTTTTCGAATATCAAATAACTTCATACCCGGCTTAATAATCTTTTTTATATATGCTATAGTCTGTTTTGCAGTCTGCTGTATCTGACTATAAGATTGCTTTTGTATTTGCAGATATTTTTCAATCAACTTTGGTTGTATCAATGGATAAGTCCAATTTTCTGGTAATTCATCCATAAGTACCACCTTCTCCATCTCGCAATGAAGTTCACCTGAAAATTCTCTTATTTCTGCAAAACATAATAATCCAAATGATTCCTCTCCGTTTTCATTTATACTGTTCTTACCTGTGACAGAATATACACATAGCTGTTCTATATCAAACTTAACGGCACCTGTTTCTTCTTGAAGTTCTCTTTTAGCAGTCTCCAAAATATCTTCCCCTTCTTCACGATGTCCACCCGGAACTTCATATGTATCGCGTTCTTTATGTTTACACATTACCCACTTCCCATTACTCTGTGAAATAATCACTGCAAACTTCAATAAATCGTCATCAACTGTATCATAAAAATTCACTTCTAACATATCACCTTTCTCCTTCCCACTCTGCCATGAATTCCTCAAGATAGGATTCCATGATAAATTGTCTATGCCAAGCTTTCTCCTTTGCAGCATCCGTATTCATCATATCCTTTAGCAATAGTAACTTTTCGTAAAAATGATTAATGCTTGTAGAATTTTGATTTTGCTGATACTCTTTTTTACTCATATTAATCAAAGGTTTTATCTCCGGATCATAAATCTTTCTACCTTTACTACCACCATAAGCAAATGCTCTTGCAATTCCAATTGCTCCGATTGCATCCAGCCTGTCCGCATCCTGCACGCATTTACCTTCTATCGTACTTGGCACAACTGAATCGTTTCCTGCAAATGATACTTCCTCTATAATCTTACACACAGTTTCAATAATTTCATTATCCACACCGTTGCCTTTCATAAAATCAACTGCCTTTCTCTTCGAAGCATAAGTTTCCGGTGAAAGCTTGGCATCATCTACATCGTGTAATAATGCTGCTAACTGCACAATCTGCATATCCGCATTTTCCTGCTTTGCAATTTCTACCGCCAACCGATAAACCCTAATGGTATGATGGTAGTCATGCCCACTGGAATCAGCAGCAAATATTTGTTTCACATATGTTATAGCATTTTCTATCATACATAATACCTGTCTCCAATATCATCACAACCCTTCTTTGATATAAAAATCTTGTAATACCAACCAAAAACATTCCATCTATATGTGAATAATATCCATAATAAATCATTTAATCTATACTGTTACAGAATTCCTCGATTTCTTCTCTCCTGCATTCCAAATCTTCCTTATATTCCACCGAACACAAACCAAGTCTATCACAACATTCAATTTCCATATGTCCATAAAAATGTTCTATGGTTGCAATAATCCTCTCACATTCCTTCATTCCCGGTCCAGTTCTTAATGCAATAACATATCCCTTCTTACCACTACTTATCTTGGCATGCGGTTCATGTGTGTTACACCACGGAGTGCATCTATCAATAAAAGATTTAAATTCTCCTGGTACATCTGCCCAATACGACGGAGAGACAGATATAACAATATCAGCCCATTCATATTGCTCAATTATCCTATCAACATCGTCATTCTGAACACATTTTGCTGTATTATGACAAGTTCTACATCCTTTGCAAAATTTTATATCATAATCATCAATACATATGTTTTTAACATCATGTTTCTTTTCCAGACAAACTGTAACTATATTAACAATTTCTGCTGTTGCTCCATTTCTTACAGGACTACAATTCATTACCAATACTTTCATTTTGGCCTCCGTTTTCATGTACCATATTTTATATGATATCACAGAATCACTACATCATCAATAGCAATCGCAACTTCTTGCGATTGTTTCCTGATTTTCAATATATAAATTCAGGTACGTAAAATGAATCGGGGATATGCAGAGGAATCATCTTACTCTGCCCCTATCCCTCCTCTTATCTTCCACCTTTCCTTTATCAACATCTCTACCAACACTTTCATCATAAATTTTTACATACTTAACCAATGTCATCTTTTTATTTACAACTATTTCCTCTCCAGTCCTGACAAAGTCGCATTTCTCGTATAAATGACAATTGCCTGTTTCCTGCTTAATCGTATCTAAACGCCATTCTATTGTATTCGGATAAATGCCAAATAATTGTTCTATCACCGTGCTCGCAATCCCTTTATTTTGAAATTTTGGAATTATGAAAATAGGAGATATCCAATTAACATTTTCATACACCTTTTTGCCTTGATGCCATCTGACTCTCACACCTCCAACTTTTTCTCCATGAAACACAATGAAGTAAAAATCTGAATTTTCCTCAATAATCTTCTCTGTTACTCTTTTCAGGCTTTCTTTTGCCGGACTTGTATCATCATCTTGATATTTTTCATATAATGGCATAAACGCTTCTACCTGTAGTCTGTGCAGACACTCTGCTTTATCTTCTGTTACCAATTTCAATTCAATTGAATCATTCATTCCATGCACCTCTTTCACGCAAAAAAATCGCACCAAACATTCATTGTCCAGTGCGATAATTCCAATTTACGATGTAATATATATTAACACATCACTTACATTCTGGTTTTATGCACTAGACTAATAGACCTACCGGCTATAAGTCAATGCATTAACCCTGCAAAGCTTATAACACAGTATGTCTATAATACATGTACATATAACGTCTTGAATGTAAGTTCTGATTCATTTGTATGCTCTCCTTGTAATTTTGGTGATAAGTATACTATCCATATTCTCTTGTGTCAATAAAATTTTTATTTCAAACCATAAAAAAACTTTCCATTACTCAATTCACAAATAGAGCCAAACTAGAGCCATTTGATAAAACAAACGCCGGAAGCCCGCATAAATACAGGCTTTCGGCATTTTAATCCGTTATTCAAACTCAATCGTTCCAGGTGGTTTACTCGTCAAATCATAGAATACTCTATTTACCCCACGAACCTCATTAATAATTCTACTCATTACTGTCTGTAATACCTCAAATGGTATTTCTGCTGCTTCCGCTGTCATAAAGTCAACTGTGCGGACTGCTCTTACTGCAACAGCATAATCATAAGTTCTTTCGTCGCCCATTACACCAACTGAACGCATATTTGTAAGTGCTGCAAAATACTGGTTAGGCATCCAAGGTGCCTCTTTGCCATTTGCTTCCTTATAAGATTTTGCTGCTTTGTCAACCTCTTCGCGGTAAATTGCATCAGCATCCTGTACAATTCGTACCTTTTCTGCTGTTACATCTCCAATGATTCTGATTCCAAGCCCTGGGCCCGGGAATGGCTGACGATATACTAAATAATCAGGTAAGCCAAGTTCAAGACCTGCCTTACGGACTTCATCTTTAAACAGATTTCTAAGCGGCTCAATAATGTCCTTGAAATCAACATGTTCAGGAAGTCCTCCGACATTGTGGTGTGATTTAATTACTGCTGATTCTCCACCAAGACCTGATTCCACGATATCAGGATAAATAGTTCCTTGCGCAAGGAAATCTACTTTACCTATCTTCTTAGCTTCCTCTTCAAATACTCTTATGAATTCTTCGCCAATAATTTTACGTTTCTGTTCAGGTTCTGTAACACCTGCTAGCTTCTCATAGTAACGCTCGGCTGCATTTACTCTGACGAAATTAATCTCGAAAGCTCCGCCTTTACCAAATACACTTTCAACTTCATCTCCCTCGTTTTTACGAAGAAGTCCATGGTCTACGAATACACAGGTAAGCTGTGGTCCCACGGCTTTAGCAAGTAATGCTGCAAGAACTGATGAATCAACACCACCTGATAATGCAAGTAATACTTTACCGTCACCAACTTTTTCCCTTACTTCCTTGATTGCATTTTCAACGAATGAATCCATTCTCCAAAGTCCCTGGCAACCACATACATTTCTAACGAAATTGTAAAGCATTTTGCTGCCTTCCTGTGTGTGAAGAACTTCAGGGTGGAACTGGATTGCATAAAGGTTTTTGTCCTGATTTTCTGCTGCTGCAACAGGACAATCTGCTGTATATGCAGAAATCTTAAAGCCTGGAGCTACATTTGAGATGTAATCAAAATGACTCATCCAGCAAATAGTTTTCTCTTCTACATTTGCAAATAATGGCGAGCTCTTATCTACCATTACCTCTGTTTTACCATATTCACGTACAGGTGCTTTTTCAACTTTACCACCAAGGACATGCTGCATAAGCTGAGCGCCATAGCACAATCCAAGTACAGGAATACCTAATTCAAATAATTCTTTCTTATATGTTGGTGAGTCTGCTTCATAACAACTATTTGGCCCACCTGTTAAAATGATTCCCTTAGGGTTCATTTCTTTGATTTTCTCAAGTTCTGTTCTGTAAGAATAAATCTCACAATATACATTACATTCACGAACACGTCTTGCAACTAATTGGTTGTACTGTCCACCGAAGTCCAGAACAATTATCATCTCTTTTTCCAAGCCCGTTTCCTCCTAAAATATTTTCAAATCAAATTCGTTTTGATATTCTAAAATGTATTTCTAACACTTTATTAAGTATAAGAAAAAAGACAGGCAATGTCAAGCAACATCACCTGTCATAAATATTAAATCTGAATGTATCATTTTCTGTATGAAACAGAAACTATATTTTCCGTTGTATAATCTTATGCTTCATAATCTTATACTTTATTATTTTACACTTTATAATCTTATGCTTCCTCAGCCCTCATCTTTTCTTCCTGTTCTTTCTGGATATCAGGGAATGCTGAAAGCATTGGTTCAAGATTCACGTCATCTTTCTTAATCTTACGTTTTGTATAGTTTCTAGTAATTTTAACAACTGTTCCTGACAATGCCAATACACCGATTAAGTTAGGAATGGCCATAAGACCGTTAAGTGTATCTGCTATACTCCATGCAAGACTTAGGTTAAGTGTTGCGCCCACTACGATGAAGCATACGAATATGACTTTATAGAATACCATTGATTTTGTTCCAAATAAATATTCAATCGCCTTTGTTCCATAGAAAGACCAGCCAAGAACTGTTGAAAATGCAAACAATAAAATCGCAATTGCTAACAATTTTGCAGCCACATCACCAAACTTCTGTGAAAATGCATATGTAACAAGAGATACACCATTAATTTGTTCAACTTTAACAGAATCTAAGACTACGTTGCCATTTGAGTCTTTAACTGTTTTACCATTTGAATCCTTTGCTACATTTCCCTTAATTGACATTATATTTGTATATATGTAATCATCTTCAGTTCTGTCCTCTTTCTTAGAAGCCTTTACATAATAAGAATTTCCATAGGCCTTCAGTTCAAGATATTCACCATCTGCCGGTGCCTCTGTATACAATTTAGCATTTCCATCGCTATCAACATCTATAACTAATGTGCTGTACTCTTTATCTATAAGTGGAACTTCTTTATCCTCATCAATATGCTCGGCTATGCTGAATGTCTGACTGTCTGTTGTAATATTTGCAAATACTTTTGCCTGTGATTTTGCATCTGAACTACTTGATAATAATACAAATGCTGTTAATGTACAGACAATTATTGTATCAAAGAATACTTCGAAAATACCCCACATTCCCTGGATAACAGGCTCTTTAACGTCTGATGATGAATGAACCATTACTGAAGAACCAAGACCTGCCTCATTCGAGAATACGCCTCGCTTAAAGCCCATTGTAGCAGCTCTCTTTATTACATAACCGCCGATACCACCGCCTACTGCTGACACATTAAATGCATCTTTGAAAATACTTCCAAATACATATGGTATCTGTCTATAATTTATGAAGAAAATAACAAGTGCACCAATAATGTAGGCTAATGCCATAAATGGTACAAGTTTCTCTGTAACTCTGCCTATACGTTTAATTCCACCTATTACAACGAGTGCTGCAATTACTGCAAGAATAATACCCATAACAAGAGTAGGTATTCCGAAATTACTATGCATCGCATCTGCAATTGAATTGACCTGAGTCATATTACCAATACCAAATGATGCAAGTACACAGAAGATTGCAAATAATATTGCAAGGAATTTGGCAATTTTCTTCATTCCTTTTTTACTTCCAAGACCATTCTCCAGATAGTACATTGCACCTCCTGACCATTCGCCATACATATTCTTTCTTCTATAATAGATACCCAGAACATTTTCAGAAAAATTAGTCATCATTCCGAAAAATGCTGACACCCACATCCAGAATATAGCTCCCGGTCCACCAATTGTAAGTGCAGTTGCAACACCGGCTATATTACCTGTACCTATCGTGGCAGCTAATGCTGTAGAAAGTGCCTGGAACTGTGAAATTGCTTTCTTATCCTTTGTCTTTGTTACGTGTCTCTTCTTAAATATTGCGAAAAATGTTTCATCGCCAACGATTTTCGCTCTTACTATCTGGAAAAATCCCGTTCTGATACTCATCCAGATACCGGTCGAAATAATCAGAATAAGCATAGGTATACCCCATACCCATTCGTTAATTACACCATTTATTCTGGCTACCTGATTAACAAATGTATGCATTTTCTTTTTCTCTCCTTAATTTTCATAGATTATATGTGAAATATATAAAACCACTTCTGACTAAAAACACAATATCCTAATTATACATAAAATATCATTAATTATGCAAGTAGTTTCTGACATTTTTCTACATAAATCATCAGCTTTCAGATTTCGGATTTTGTTTCAATCTACATATATAATGCTTCAGGTACATTTACTTATCTTCTAAATATTTCTTCAGATATTTACCGGTATATGATTTCTTATTCTTCACAACCTCTTCTGGTGTTCCCTTTGCGATAACCGTTCCACCATTATCTCCACCCTCAGGTCCTATGTCGATAATATAATCGGCTACTTTAATTACATCTAAATTATGTTCGATAACCACGACTGTATTTCCGTCATCAGATAATTTTCTTAAAATTTCCACTAATTTATGAACGTCTGCAAAATGAAGTCCTGTTGTAGGTTCATCAAGAATATAGATTGTCTTGCCTGTTCCTCGTCTGCTAAGTTCTGTAGCTAACTTAACTCGCTGTGCTTCACCACCCGATAATGTAGTTGATGGCTGGCCTAATTTAATATATGAAAGTCCTACATCATATAATGCCTGAATTTTACGATAAATTGATGGAACATTTTCGAAGAATTTAAGTGCCTCTTCAACAGTCATATCAAGCACATCAAAGATACTCTTGCCTTTATACTTAACTTCTAAAGTTTCTCTGTTATAACGCTTTCCTCCACACACTTCGCAAGGCACATATACATCCGGTAAGAAATGCATTTCTATCTTAATTATACCATCACCCGAACAAGCCTCACACCTTCCGCCTTTGACATTGAAACTGAATCTGCCTTTCTTATAGCCTTTCATTTTAGCATCTGATGTGCTTGCAAATAAATCCCTAATCTGGTCAAATACACCTGTATATGTCGCAGGATTAGAACGTGGTGTTCTTCCTATCGGAGACTGGTCAATGTTGATTATCTTGTCTAGCTGCTCTGTACCCTCAATTGTATCATGATTACCAGGTATAGTTCTTGCTCTGTTAAGTTTCTTAGCTAATGCTTTATAAAGGATCTCATTTACAAGCGAACTCTTTCCGGAACCCGATACACCGGTTACGCATGTCATAATACCAAGCGGAAAATCCACATTGATATTCTTCAGATTATTCTGTCTTGCACCTTTTACTGTAATCCAGCCTGTAGGCTCTCTTCTGGTGTCTGGAACAGGTATCTTTATACGTCCGCTAAGATACGCTCCTGTAATTGAATTCTCATTCTGCATAATCTCCTCTGCCGTACCCTCTGCCACGACCTGTCCACCATATTCGCCTGCCCCCGGACCTATGTCTATGATATGGTCTGCTGCTAACATTGTATCTTCATCATGTTCTACAACTATTAATGTATTTCCCAAATCTCTCAGATGTGTAAGTGTATTAATGAGTTTATCGTTATCCCTCTGATGTAATCCGATACTAGGCTCGTCTAAGATATAAGCAACCCCCACAAGTCCTGAACCAATCTGTGTAGCAAGTCTTATTCTCTGCGCCTCACCACCAGACAATGATGCTGTACCACGCGACAATGTCAGATAATCAAGACCTACGTCCATTAAGAATTTAATTCTTGCTTTGATTTCTTTAAGAATCTCACCTCCTATGAACTTCTGTCTGTCAGTTAATTCCATATCCTCTAAGAATTTATGCAAATCTCTTATAGACATCGATGTTATCTCATGGATATTTTTATCAGAAACAGTTACTGCAAGTGAAGATTTCTTAAGTCGCTGGCCTTTACATTCCTTACAAGGCGTAATCGTCATAAATTCCTCATATTCCTGTTTCAATGTCTCAGAACCTGTTTCTCTGTATCTTCTCTCTTCATTTTTAATAAGTCCCTCAAATGCCACATCATATATACCCTCGCCTCTTTGACCACGATAGTATACTTTCACACATCTGCCATTTGTTCCGTTAATGATTACATCTTTTGCTGTTTCGCTTAACTCCTCAAATGGTGTATCTAACGAAAAGTTATATTCCTTAGCAATCGCTTCTAAGATTGCATGTGTATAGCTACCATCTTTGCCACTTGACTGCCAGCCCATTGCCACGATTGCTCCATCATTTATACTGATTGATTTATCAGGAATCATAAGGTCTACGTTAAATTCCATCTTATAGCCTAATCCATAACATGATGGGCATGCACCAAAAGGATTATTAAACGAAAAACTTCTTGGTTGTATCTCATCAATGCTAATCTCACAATCAGGGCACGAGAAACTCTGACTGAAATTCATAGGCTTACTGCCAACCACATCTACAACCATAAGTCCGTCAGCTATATCAAGTACAGTTTCTATGGAATCTGTGAGACGTTTCTCTATTCCCTCTTTGACAACCAGTCGGTCTACAACTATTTCAATATTATGCTTCTTATTCTTCTCAAGCTTTATTTCTTCACCTAAATCATACATATTGCCATCAATCTGTACTCTTACATATCCAGCCTTCTTAGCACGTTCTAAGACTTTAACGTGTTCACCCTTACGTCCTCTTACTACTGGTGCTAATAACTGAATCTTCGTTCTCTCCGGCAATGTCATAATCTGGTCTACCATCTGGTCTACCGTCTGCTTTGATATCTCTCTTCCACATTTAGGGCAATGTGGTATACCTATTCTTGCATATAATAATCTGAAATAATCATATATTTCCGTAACAGTTCCCACCGTAGAACGTGGATTTCGGTTAGTTGATTTCTGGTCTATCGAAATAGCAGGTGACAACCCCTCTATGCTTTCTACATTAGGTTTCTCCATCTGACCTAAGAATTGTCTTGCATATGATGACAGTGATTCCATATATCTTCTCTGTCCCTCAGCATATATCGTATCGAATGCAAGTGTAGATTTACCAGAGCCACTAAGTCCCGTAACTACCACAAATTCATTTCTAGGAATATTCAAATCAATATGCTTAAGATTGTGTTCTGCTGCCCCTTTAATCTTTATAAATTGTCTCCCTGACTTATTTTTATCATTGACTTCTTTCACAATTTACCTCATTTCTACATATCTCTTAACTGCTCTTTTAGTTTAATCATCTGGTCACGCAGGTCTGCTGCTGCCTCAAAGTTAAGTTCCGAAGCGGCTTTCTGCATTTCCTTCATAATCTTATTAATAAGCTTCTCTATTTCTTTCCTGCTCATTGATTCAGGATCTTTTTCTAACTTATCAACCGTCTCAACAGCTTCTTTCGTGATGCTTATTCTTTCTCTTACCGCTTTCTTAATGGTTGTCGGCGTAATTCCATGCTCCTCATTATATTTTTGCTGTATACTTCGTCTTCTATTCGTCTCGTCTATGGCTACTCTCATAGAATCAGTTATCTTATCAGCATACATTATAACATGTCCCTCTGAGTTTCTCGCTGCTCGTCCTATCGTCTGGATGAGTGAAGTCTCTGACCTTAAGAAGCCTTCTTTATCAGCATCTAATATTGCTACTAATGTAATCTCAGGTATATCTAATCCCTCCCTTAAAAGGTTGATACCGACTAATACGTCAAATACATCAAGCCTCATATCTCTTATAATCTCAGTTCTCTCTAGTGTGTCTATATCAGAATGTAGATATTTTACCCTGATTCCGACTTCTTTCATATAGTCTGTCAAATCTTCTGCCATTCGCTTGGTAAGTGTCGTTACTAATACTTTATTCTTCTTCGCAACTTCTTTATTTACCTCACTAATTAAGTCATCTACCTGACCTGCTACTGGCTTAACTGTTACTTCCGGATCTAATAATCCGGTAGGTCTGATAATCTGTTCAGCCCTTAACAATTCGTGTTCCTCTTCATATACATTCGGTGTAGCCGACACGAATAACATCTGATCTATTTTACTTTCAAATTCTTCGAAATTAAGTGGTCTGTTATCTTTAGCCGATGGAAGTCTGAAGCCATAATCTACAAGTGTCGTCTTTCTGGACTGGTCACCCGCATACATTCCCCTTACCTGCGGAATCGTAATATGCGATTCATCTACAATCATAAGGAAGTCATCTGGAAAATAATCTAATAATGTATGCGGTGTTGCTCCCGGTTCTAATCCTGCTAAATGTCTTGAATAGTTCTCTATTCCCGAACAGAAGCCTGTCTCCCTCATCATCTCTATGTCAAAATTAGTTCTCTCTGCAATTCGTTGTGCCTCTAATAATTTATCCTCACTTTTGAAGTATTCTACACGCTCTGCCAATTCCTTCTCAATACTTTTAGCTGCAAGTTCAATCTTCTCTTTAGGCACTACATAATGTGAAGCCGGAAATATTGCGATATGCTCTAACCTGCTCTTAATCTCGCCTGTCAATGTGTCAATCTCTGTTATTCTGTCAATCTCATCTCCAAAAAACTCAACTCTTACTGCATTTTCAGATGATGTTACCGGAAATATCTCCACGACATCGCCACGTACTCTGAATGTTCCACGCTTGAAGTCCATATCATTTCTAGCATATTGTATATCTACTAATTTTTTTAACACTTCATCTCTGTCCTTAACCATTCCCGGTCTTAATGATAACACCATATTCTGATAGTCTATAGGACTTCCCAGACCATATATACAAGATACACTTGAGATTATTATTACATCTTTTCTCTCTGATAATGCAGCTGTTGCTGAATGTCTTAACTTATCTATCTCTTCATTAATTGATGAATCCTTCTCTATATAAGTGTCTGTTGATGGTACATATGCTTCCGGTTGATAATAGTCATAATAACTGACAAAGTACTCTACTGCATTTTCAGGGAAAAATTCCTTGAATTCCCCATATAACTGTGCCGCCAAAGTCTTATTATGAGCTAGTACAAGTGTAGGCTTATTAAGCTGCTCGATTACATTTGCCATCGTAAATGTCTTACCTGAACCTGTTACACCCAGCAGTGTTTCAAACTGATTTCCCTCTTTAAAACCTTTAACAAGCTCTTTAATCGCCTGTGGCTGGTCCCCCGTAGGTTTATATTCTGATACAAGTTTAAACTTCTTATCCATATTTCTGACCTTTCAAACTTATTTATAAATTAACTTAATTTCACTATAATACGTTTTTCAAACATACATTCATTTCACTATAATACGTTTTTTGAACATACATTCATTTCACTATAATACATTTTTCGAACATACATTCGTTTCACTATAATACATTTTTCGAACATACATTCGTTTCACTATAATATAGCACATATTTTTATAAAATGCTACTACTCTTTAATAAAACTCCATAACATCCCATAACAAATAAGAGCTTTTATACTTAACAAAATAGGAAAGTGAAAAATTTCTTAATTCATTATGTATAAAAGCTCTTTTTAAATTAATCTAATCCTTTTACAACTTCGATTGCCTTTGTAAGCTGTGGGTCATCTGGATGTTTTAACGCCCATACATTTGTAACATCTTCAGGAAGTTTTACTTCGTAATCAGGTTCAATACCTATTCCATGAATGTTACTGTCATCTGGAAGATAGTATTTACCAATTGTAAGTTTAATTGCAGTTCCATCACTAAGTCCGAATGTTGACTGCATTATGCCCTTACCAAATGTCTTGGTTCCAACTAGTTTACCTCTGTCATAGCATTTAACTACACCTGCAAATACCTCTGATGCACTTGCACTATTCTCATTTACCAATACACAAAGTGGCATATCTGTTATAAGTCCGTCATTCTCTGTATAATATTTCTCCTGCTCTCCATCTTTAGTCTCGCTATAGAGAAGTAGTTTATCTTTTGGCAGGAAGTAATTAAGAATTGCCTGTATACATTCTAACTGTCCACCTGGGTTATCTCTAAGGTCAACAATTATTCTTTCCATACCCTGTGATTTCAAATCATTAATAGCTTCTTCAACCTGTTCCGTAGACGTTCCCGTAAACTGGTCTATAATGATATATCCAATATTATCTTCAAGCATTTCATAAGATACCACATCTATAAGAACTTCTCTTAATTTCATATCAGCATCTATGGTTTCTTCGCCTCTTTTAAGCTGCATCTTGACTTCTTTGCCTTCTTCACCTTTAATATCAACTAATAACTCATCTAAGGTTTCATCCGTAAGAACATTGTCATTTATCGAATATATCGTATCCCCGGATTCTATTCCCGCATCTTTAGCCGGCGAATCATCATATACCTTAGTTACCGTAATTACTTTAGTTTCATTATTCTGTGTAACAGATATTCCGAGTCCCACATATTCACCCTCTGATGACTGTTTAAGTGATTCAACCTCGTCCTTTGTATAATATACGGAATATGGATCATTTAATGATTCTAACATTCCTTTATACATTCCCTCTGTTAGTATGTCATTATCAACATCTTCCATAAAATATTTATCAATATATTGCTTAATAATCGAAGATTTGCTGCTTCCTGTAAGTGCTGATGTACCGACATTATCTGAAATCTTTCCTGACTCAGTAAGTTCACTCTCAATAATATTAGATAATATTATCAATATAAATACAACGGCAATTCCCCAGATAACACCTGTTATAAGTCCTGCAAAATATGACTTCTTACCGTGTTTATTTCCGTTATTTCCATTATTATAAGCATTATTTCCTGTGAAATTGTTTCCGTTATTATAACCATTATTACCGCCATATTGGTTTACCGAACTATAATTGCCATTTCCAGCGTAGTTATTTCCATTATTATATCTCTGGTTCTCCGAATAGTTATTTCCGTAATAACGATTTGAATTATTTATATCATCTTTATTTTCATTATCCATTTTATTCTCCATTCCGCATTTAAAATTGCTATAGTTTAACCAATATAATTATGTGGATTAACATATGCCGGTGGCCAGCTTCCGTCATAATTTCCTATTCCGAAATGCAAATGTGGACCGCTTGTCTGTCCTGTCAGACCGACATAACCTATTACCTGTCCTGCTTCAACATAATCTCCACCTGAAACTATATAATATGCCATGTGCATATACACGCTTATAAGATTATCACCATGATTTATAACTACCCAGTTTCCTGCTGAACTGCTACGTGTTGCCCATGCAACTACACCGCTTGCCGTAGCTACAATAGGTGTTCCGACAGGTGCACCTATATCAATACCTTTATGGAATTCACTGCTAGAGGAATTACCAAATGGATCCCCACGCAGACCATAATCAGATGTTATTCTTCTCGAACTTGGACAAGGCCATACAAAAGAACCGCTACTACTGTTATTGTTGTTATTGTTACTGTTATTATTATTTGTATTATTCTGTCTGTTTAACTCTTCCTGTCTGCGTCTCTCTTCCTCTTCCCTTTTCTTTCTTTCCTGCTCTTCTTTGAGTTTTCGTTCAGCCTCCTGCATTGCAGCAATAAGCTGTTTCTGGTCTTCGATATCTGCTTTCATTGCTTCGGCTTCACTCTCAGCATCTGATATCTCCTGCTGGGTTGCTGCAAGCTGAACACGTTTTGCTTCAACTAACTTCTCCATTGAATCCTGCTCTGCACTTGCTTCTTCTAATAGAGTCTGGAGATTATCTTTTTCTGTCTGAAGAGAAGCCTTTGTCTCTTCTATCTGCTTCTTCGTCTCTCGCATCTTATCAAGCATATTTCTATCATATGTAGTTAATTCCGAAATATACTCTGCTTTATTCAGGAAATCTCCAAGACTTCCTGAACCTAACATCATCTCCATATACTGAGTCTGTCCATTTTCATACATGAATCTGATTCTTAACTTCATAGATTCATACTGTGACTGGATATCTTCCTCCTGTGCAGCAAGCTTGACATTTATTTCATCAATTTCTGTCTGCTTAGCTGTTGCCTTATCATTCAAATCTACAATCTTAGCCGTTATCTCTTCTAGCTTACTATCCATTGTCTTGATATATTCATTCATATCATTTTTCATAGTCTCAAGCTTGTCTAATGTATTCTGGATATCGTCTAAATTATTCTCCATATCCTGCTGTTTCTTCTTCTCTTCATCGATACTGGTTGCTTTAAGAGGCTGTGCAAGTCCGATAACCATTGCGCTTGCAATGAGTACACACACTAAGCCTAACAATCTTTTTTTCAAATCAAATCATCCTTTCGAGACTTCCACACACTTTCTATCTGTTTACATTTATAAGTATATCTTCTGATAGGTACCATATTAATCTTCATTATCAGATATTATGATACCGCCTTTATACATTCAGATGTTTTCTGATTGTAATCATACTACCTGTAAGACCTATTCCCGCACCTACGATTAATGCCATTGGCAAAATAAATGAGAATATAGTTGCTGGACTGATAAATGATACCTGGCTTGTAAATGTCTGGAACTGTGACATAAGGTACACAATTACCTTCTGGTATATACCCATAAGAACAATTACAGGAAGTATAGCTCCGATTAAACCGATAATTATACCCTCAACTATAAATGGGGCCTTTACAAACATATCTGTTGCACCGATTAATTTCATAATTCGAATTTCTTCTTTTCTGACTGTAATACCAATCATAACTGTATTACTTATAAGGAAGATACCTACTGCTAACAGAATTATAATTATGGCTACTGATATGTATCCAACCATTTTCGCAAAATCTGTAAGTGTATTAGCAGTTACCGGAGAATCATTAACTTTTCTTACTCCGTCTAATGATTTAAGATAAGATACTAATGCATCCTGCATCGTTAAATCATTCAGGTATATCTCATAATTTGCTGAGCTTTTAAGTGGATTGTCATCTTTAAATCCCTCTGCAAGGTCTAAATCATCTTTAAAATATTGCTTACTAAAGTTGTCCCACGCTTCAGCTGCAGAAGTATATTTTATCCGGGATACTTCTACTCTCTTCTTTATCTTATCTCCTATGTCCTTTATCTGGTCTTCTGTCACATCATCATTAAAAAATACTGTAACACAGACTGAATCCTCAGCCTCTTTAACCATATATTGAAAGTTGGCAATAATAGCATAAAATACACCCATAAGAAATATACAGGCTGCTATCGTACCAATCGATGCCAGTGAGAAAAGTTTATTTCTCTTTATATTCTTTATACCTTGTCCACAATTGTATGCAAATGTACTAACCTTCATAAATGTATTCACCTTTTTTCTCGTCGCTAAGTATTACGCCTTTATGCATTGTAATTACACGTTTATTCATTGCATCAACGATTTCTCTGTTATGCGTTACCACTAATACAGTCGTTCCTCGTTTATTAATCTCCTCTAAGAGTTTCATAATCTCCCATGAGTTTTTAGGATCTAAGTTACCTGTAGGCTCGTCTGCAAGCAATATAGGCGGATTATTCACTAATGCTCTGGCAAGTGCTACTCTTTGCTGTTCACCACCTGATAATTCCTTTGGAAATGAACGATATTTTTCAGATAATCCTACTAATGATAACATTGCAGGCACTCTTTTCTTAATAACTTTCTTAGGAGTTTCCACAACTCTCTGTGCAAATGCAATATTATCATATACATTTCTATCTTTAAGCAGTCTAAAGTCCTGGAATACAACACCTATTCCTCTTCTGTGTTCTGCTACTTTTCTCTTCTTTATATTATTCAAATATCTGCCATTGACATATATTTTCCCACTGGTTGGTTCTAACTCTTTAAGTAATAGTTTGATAAGAGTAGACTTACCCGAACCACTGTTACCAACAATAAAAACAAATTCTCCTTCATCAATCTTTAAACTTATATTTTTAATTGCAGGTGCACCTGTAGAATATGACTTACTAACATCTTCTAATACTATCATACAAGTTTCCTCAACTTTCTATATCTTTTAAAAAGTCCTGCACTCAGGCAAGACTTTTTATTTTGTTTTCCAATCTGTTTATCTATATTTTTCATAATGGCTATTTTCATAAATGAAACCACCAGCATCTGCTAACTATAACCATTTGCTAATTTCATCTGCCACGATATTTAATTCTACAATATTTTATTCTAATAGTCCATATTTTCCATATATTTCATATATTTAACAACCATTAACGCAATCTTAAATGTGATTGCATCATCAAATACTCTTAAGTCAAGATTAGTAGTCTTTTGCAACTTATCCAATCTATATACAAGAGTATTTCTGTGTATATATAACTGTCTTGAAGTCTCTGAAACGTTCAGGCTATTTTCAAAGAATTTATTAATTGTAGACAATGTCTCCTCGTCAAATTCATCAGGCGATTTACCATCGAAAATCTCTTTAATAAACATTTTGCAAAGAGGCATTGGTAACTGATAAATAAGACGGCCGATTCCTAATCGGTTATATGCAATAACTTTCTTATCACTGTAGAAAATCTTACCAACATCTAATGCAAGTTTAGCCTCTTTAAATGACTTAGATACTTCCTTAATATCGTTAACTATTGTACCATATGCGATATTCACTTTAGCCATTGCTTCTGAATTAGACATATCTAACAATGTGTTGGCAATCTTATCCATATCTGCATATGTCTGACCTTCTGCCACTTCTTTAACAAGGATAATATTCTTCTCATCAACTGCTGTTATGAAATCTTTAGATTTACCAGAGAATAATCCTCTTATAGTTTCTAAAGCATTAGTATCTTTCTCATGCTTTGTCTCTATAATAAATACAATTCGTTTCACATCTGTTTCTATGTGAAGCTTCTTAGCTCTTGAATAAATATCAACCAAAAGCATATTATCAAGTAAGAGGTTCTTAATAAAGTTATCTTTATCATAACGCTCCTTGTACGCAACTAACAGACTCTGAATCTGAAATGTTGCCATCTTTCCCACCATATATACATCATCTGTACTGCCTTTAGCCAGTAAAATATATTCAAGCTGGTTATCTTCGCTCACTTTAAAAAACTGAAAGTCTGAGACAACCTGACTATCTGCCTGAGAATCCACAAAAGCTAATACTGCTGCTTCATTCTCTTCAGCACCATTAAATGTCGATGCCAATACTTTACCTTCTGTGTCCATTACACACATATCAATTCTTGTTATGTTTTTAAGTCCTTCTATTGTATTAAGAAGTATTTGATTTGATATCATTCGCTTCACTCCCATATTTTTTAATCGGATATAGTTATATTAAACTATTTTGACAAAAAAAAAAAGAGGAAATACATATTTTTTATGTATTTCCTCAAAAATTCACATATTATTCACTAATTGAATTATAAATTCAAACTAGTTAGCAATTACCTGCTGTGTATCTTTATCAAAGATATGTAATTTTGATGTATCAATTGCAATCTTGATTGTATCGCCTGGTCTTGCTGTTGTACGAGGGTTAACTCTTGCTGTACAGTTGAACTGTTCAATATCAAAGTATAAGAATACTTCAGCACCAAGCATCTCGTATAATCTGATAGTAGCTTCGATTACGCTATCCTGTCTTGCATCGATAAATACTTCTTCATCATGGAAGTCTTCTGGTCTGACACCCATAACAACTGTCTTATCAATGTAGTCACCGTCGATAAGTGCTTTAGCTTTAGCTTCTGGAACTTTGATTGAATGAGCGCCGAATACTAATAATACGTCTGAACCAGACTGTGTAACCTGTGCATCGATGAAGTTCATCTGAGGTGAACCCATGAATCCTGCAACGAATAAGTTACATGGATTATCATATAAGTTCTTAGGTGTATCTACCTGCTGTGCAATACCATCTTTCATAACTACGATTCTTGTACCAAGTGTCATAGCCTCTGTCTGGTCATGTGTAACGTAGATAATTGTTGTCTCAAGTCTCTGATGTAATTTAGAAATCTCAATTCTCATCTGTACTCTTAACTTAGCATCAAGGTTTGATAAAGGCTCGTCCATAAGGAATACCTTAGGATTACGAACAATAGCACGTCCCATAGCTACACGCTGTCTCTGACCACCTGATAAAGCCTTTGGCTTACGATCAAGTAAGTGTTCAATATCAAGAATTCTTGCTGCTTCATGTACTAATTTGTCAATCTGATCCTTTGGAGTCTTTCTTAATTTAAGACCAAAAGCCATATTGTCATATACTGTCATATGTGGATATAAAGCATAGTTCTGGAAAACCATTGCGATATCTCTGTCTTTAGGTTCAACATCATTAACAAGTCTGTCGCCTATGTATAATTCTCCACCTGAAATCTCTTCAAGACCTGCGATCATACGAAGTGTTGTAGATTTACCACAACCAGATGGTCCTACAAAGATGATAAACTCTTTATCCTGAATCTCAAGATTGAAGTCTTTAACAGCGACAAAGCCATTAGGATATACTTTACTGATGTTCTTTAATGATAAACTAGCCATTTATAATTCCTCCTAATATTTGAATATTATTATTCGCATTTTCATTACTTACCTATTGTATAACATAATCTCAAAAAAAGCCATTGACTAAAATAACGAAAAGCCTTTTTGTGTTTTGGTAAATTTGCATAATAGGCACTTCTGTCTTTTAGCATTTTTTACATTCAAAGACTTTTTTTTAAGATATTATTACTATTTTCATATATAATGTACAAATAGCATACAAATTATAATTCAAGCCGCGTCACCACGAATATATAATCAGCACAATACACAGAATTACCGCTGTAACGAATACGAAATCAACGATTTTTCCACCGTATTCTGATGTATTTGTCTCTATATATTCTCCCGGTTTATAGTTATTTATATCAGGCATCCCGTGTCTGTTTCCGGTAAATGATGCTATTATACAATCTATGTGATATTTTCTATGACATCTCCTGGCAATAAGCATAAGTATAACCATACCTATTATAAATGCAATTACTGCACTAAATGCTGTTGAGCTGAGTAGTGATAATTTCTGGCTTAGCGGATAGTCCGCAAATGTCACTGCAGAATCTGCTGAACTGTTAAGACTGTCTGCTAATTCTCTGAATGAACTATCATTATTTGCCATTTTATTAACGTATTTCGTTAGTATATCATAAAGTTTCAGCAACACGATACTATTTGCATTTACGAGAAAATGCATTATCATGCTTGAATGCATACTGCCTGTCGCTTCTCTTACAAGTGCAAATACAATTCCCATAAAGAATGCGTAACAGAACTGATTTACATTCATATGAAACAGTCCGAATGCCAAGGCACTTGCAAGTATGGCTCTCTTTATCGTGCTATTTCTATAACCACTGTACAAAACTCCTCTGAATATTAATTCCTCCATAATTGCCGGTACAAATGCCGTTATAAATATATTAAACAGAAAGTTATTATTGCTCATTCCGTCTAACTGACCTGACACTTCATTTTTAGCAAACATCATAGTTAAAACATTTAAAAAGCTTACAACCGGAATCATACAATATGTTAATATAACAAGCAAAAATGTATTAAGTACACCTATCCTTCTTACCTTTAAGTCTTTCAATATTTTTCCCTTTGTTACAATGAGATACAGTACAAAAGGAATGAAAATCAATGACTGTCCGATTACAATATTTGAATAATTCTTAAAACACGAATCAGGAAGTACGGGAATTACAAATAAACAACCTGCAATATAGAATACAAGCATCCATAGAAAAAATAAATTGGTCTTTCTGGCTCTAGTCATATATTCTCCTTATTTTCGATATATTTATCAATTTAATACTACAAAGTCAGAAACTCCACCTGATCCCAGTTAGAATTTCTGACTTATTCTTATCTTATATCATATATTTATTATTTTACTGCAATTGCCTCTATCTCTATTAATACATCTTTTGGAAGTCTTGCAACTTCTACACATGAACGTGCAGGGCAGTCTTTTTCAAAATATTTTGCATAAACAGCATTTACCTTAGCAAAATCGTCCATTTCCTTAATAAATACTGTTGTCTTTATTACGTTGTCTGCTGATGTTCCTGCTTCTTTTAATAATGCACAAAGGTTACCGATTGCCTGGTCAGCCTGTGCATCTATTCCTTCAGGAATCTCTCCTGTTGCCGGATTAACAGGTATAACGCCTGATGTATAAACCATTCCATTAACTTCAATTGCCTGTGAATAAGGTCCGATTGCTGCTGGAGCTTTGTCTGTACTGATTATTTTCTTCATATAAATTACCATGCAGATTCTTCATCTGTTATGACCGCTAAATAGTCCGATGTCTGCAATATCCTTTCTCAAATATATTTAGCTTTTATTATTTTATTTTAATACTTTTTTCTCCAATGTCAATAAGTCCCTCTTTATATAAATGACCTACTGCACGTTTAAATGAATTCTTGCTCATTCCAAAGTCTCTATTTATTATTTCTGGTGAAACCTTGTCATTGTACGGCAGCACTCCGTCATATTCACTGATTACTTTTAAAACTTTCTCTGCATCATCATACATCTGCATATAAGCTTTTTTATTAGGGCTTAAATTAAGTTTGCCATCTTCTCTGACTTCTGTTACCCTTGCTGAAACTGTCTGTCCTACTTCAATCTTTCCATGCATTTCCTGTTTAGAAATTAATCCATAAAATTCATTATCAACCGCTACAAATGCACCAATTTCACTGTTTATCTCATATATTGTTCCTGTAACCATATCATCTTTCTGATATTTTCCTGTTGTTTTTAAATATCTGTAAACTTTCATAGTCGCTGCTAATCTGTTGCTCTTATCAATATAAAGTGCTACAAGGTATGAATTGCCAGGTTTAACCCTCTCTGTCTGTTCCTTGAATGGAAGAAATAAATCTTTCTCAAGTCCCCAGTCTAAGAATGCACCAATTTTACCTACTTCATTAACTTTAAGAACTGCCATATTTCCTAAATTAATAAGCGGCTGTCTTGTAGTGGCAATTAAACGGTCTGATGAATCTCTGTATATAAATACGTCAAGTGTATCACCCAGTCTTAGATTCTCTGGTACTTGTTTCTTAGGCAATAACACTTTTTCTCTTTCATTTTCACCCAGATAAATACCAAAATCTGTTTTATTCAAATATTTTAATGTCTGTCTTTCTCCTAATCTAAGCATATGGCTTCCTCTTCTTTTCTTATATTATTATTTCTATCATTCTATAATGTTCTGCTTTTATTTAACTTTATCACAACTTTATGCTCATTTACAATATATAATCTGCTTAATTCTTATATAACTTTGTACTTAATTTTCATTAAATTCTGTTATCGCATATACTTCATTTTCTTCATTCCGAAGCTCTATTACATATCTGCCATTCTCATAAGCTACAAAAGGAATTACTTTATTTCCTAATTTAGCTGATTTCTTATATTCAACCCTGAACGATTTTATCTTACTCTTATCCTCGATATATTCTTCTGCGATTTTAACATACCACGCATTATTCATATGTCTGTTAATATCCAAATGATAATTGTATACAATATGCTCATCTTTTCTTTCATATTCAGATGTCTTTGCAATCTTCTTTTTCGAATAATTCATATCGAGCGGCTCTTCTAATTCGTATTTCTCTGTATCTGAATCTTCCACTTTAGTAAGCATACCCGTACCGATATTCAATAACACCCACATACTGTCAGCTTCTATTATGTAATCTTTTGGCGAATCAGCCATAGCTATCGTATAATTTCGTTTGCCGCATGCCCTGTTAAATGAATATGGCCACGTAGCAACTTCTATATTATCTCCATTTTTTATCTCGCCTTTTACTTCCACCTGCCACGAACTGAGTATCCACGCTTTATTAGTCTCTTCCTGATGTTCAACGCCCACTCCAAGCATCTCTGATTGAAGATTTGAACAATCCTGAAGATAATCTATTATTTTTCCAAATGATAATTTACAGTCAGCATCTACTTCGCTAAATCGTACCCTGCTTTTAAAATCTGTTCTCATTATTTTACCTCTTTTCAATGCATTAACAATGTACGGAGTGCTTTTTAATTTTAGCAGAAAATAATTGAATTTTTCCTGTTAAATTAAAAAAACTTCACTACAATGTAGTGAAGTAGCTGGCCCACAAGGATTCGAACCTTGAAAATGCTGGAGTCAGAGTCCAGTGCCTTACCATTTGGCGATGGGCCAATGTCTCGCGACAAATGGTATTATACACGATACTCAAATATAATGCAAGCACTTTTTAATTTTTTTTCATATTTTATCATATTCGATTATTCCGCGTTAAATTCTATCTGATTTTCTTAACAAAACCATCATCTGTAGCAGGATTACTTATAAATGTCTGATATTCCATAATTATCTTATCACGCTGCATATCCGATATAGCTTTTTTAACATCAAGAGTTTCAAGATTGCTTTCACTGCCAATTAATGACTTATCCTTATTCATATCTTTAGTGACTGCCAATTCAATCACCCGGTCTGATGTCAAATGTTTATTATCATTAGTGCTATATTTCTGATTTTCTTCATCAGATTTATTTAATGCAGTATCTGAAGATGTATTATTCGAACTCTCATTTATATTATTACTATTCTTCTTTATAACAAGTCCGTCGCTATCCTGGCGTACATTCTGATTCATATTCAATGAATTATTATAGCCTTGCAAATATCCGTAATTCATATTTATTGCTGAACTCATTTTAAACACCTCTTGCCTGTACCAGATTTTTTTTAAATATACACTATTCAATATATTTCAATCTTTACTAATTTATACATTTATATGTATTACTTACTAAATAAAATATAATGAAATTAAATTTATACATTAATATGATTTCACTAAATTCTCAAACTGTAACCAAATACTTCTATATATATTCTAATTATCGGTACAAATATGTCTTTTCTTTACCCTGATTTTTATAGTTTATTTTCACACTATATATTAATTATTCTGTCACACATTTTATCTATTACGTGTATATCATGTGAAATGAATAACATTGACAATCCAAATTCTTTTTGAAGTGAAAGTAATAATTCAAGTATTTGTGCCTGAATCGTAACATCAAGAGCCGATACAGGTTCATCAGCAATTATGAAGTCTGCTCCACCGATAAGTGCAAGTGCAATACTTACTCTCTGTCTCTGGCCTCCACTTAATTCCGCCGGTTTACGTCTGGCAAACTCTTTACCCAGCCCAACTTTGACAAGCATTTCTTCTACCGTTTCTTTACGTTTATCGCGTTCCATATGTTCTCTTACCTTTAATGGTTCTTCTAATATCCAGCCTATTGTCTTAGATGGATTAAGTGAACTAAACGGATCCTGAAATACCATCTGGCTATACGTTGCCTTATTAATCACTTCACCTGTATATTGTTTATGAATCCCTAATAAAGTCTTAGAAATTGTAGTTTTACCAAGTCCACTTCTTCCCACAAGCCCTAAAATTTCTCCTTTATGAATCTGGAAATTCAAATTATTTATTACATAGTGTTTCTTAGAACCCTCTTTATAATAAATGCTTAAATCTTTAACTTCTACAATAGTCTCTCTGCTCTTCTCTTCCGGTTCTTTTTTGCCTCTTGGAATTGATGCAATAAGTTTCTTCGTATATTCTTCTTTCGGTTGTGTAAGAACCTGCTTTGTTTCGCCTTCTTCTACTTTTTTGCCACCATTCATTACAATTATTCTATCCGCCATATCTGCCACTACATTCAAATCATGTGTAATCATAAGAATTGATATGTTATTCTCTTTACTTATTTTTTTTAATAAATCTAATATCTGTTCCTGAGTCTGTACATCTAATGCAGTAGTTGGTTCATCGGCAATTAATATCTTTGGATTACAGATGGTTGCCATTGCTATCATTACACGCTGTCTCATACCACCTGACAGCTCATGAGGATATTTTCTATAGATTTCCTCAGGTTCAGGCAAATCTACTTTCTCAAACATTTCAATAACCTTATCCTTCATTTCCTTTTTAGAAGGTCTTTTGTCAAATGCATCAATATGAAGCTTAATCATCTCTTCAACCTGTTTTCCCACACGCATAACAGGATTTAGTGAAGTCATTGGCTCCTGGAAAATCATTGCTATATCGTCACCCATATAGCTTCTTCTTTCTTTTTTAGTAAGCTCTAACAGATTGGTTCCATCTAAGTCAATCACTCCGCCTACCACAGCATTTTTCTTAAGAAGTCCGATTATGCTTAATGCTGTCATAGATTTTCCCGAACCAGATTCACCTACTAACGCCAGAATTTCACCTTTATTCAGTTCAAAAGAAAAATTATCCACGATTATGCCATTTCCTATATCATCATTAAATGACACTGTAAGATTTTCAACCTTTAACATACATTTCCTCATTTCTATGCACTATAATCTGCTTCAACTTACTTCAGTTCACTAACACCTTCGCTTATCAATACAAACGATAATATCAATAATATTATCATTAATCCTGGAAAGATTGATGCCCATGGTGCTGAGAATATATAGCCTTTTGCCTCTGAAAGCATACGACCCAGGCTGGCATTCGGTGGTTGCACACCTATTCCTAAGAAGCTCATGCTAGATTCTGCCAAAACAGCATTATTAAAACCGATTGCCACTGATGTTATTATTGTAGGAATTGCATTTGGAAGCATATGAACAAACATAACTCTCAAATCCGACGCTTTCATAAGTCTTGCACTTTTAACATAATCCATATGCTTTAATTTGATAAATTCACTTCTTACAATTCTGGCAAAACTCGGAATAAATATTATTCCAAGTGAAATAATTATCTTATATTTGCCACTTCCTAAGATACTTACAAATATCAACGCAAGCAATATACTAGGAAATGAAGCCAGTGCATCATTTAATCTCATAAGAACCTCATCGATAATTCCACCATAATAGCCTGTAAATGCACCGATAATTATTCCAAAGAATAGTCCTATAGCCACAGTTGCAACAGCTACTATAAATGTAACTTTCATACCCTCTACCGTTCGCACATAGATGTCTCTTCCATAGTTATCCGTTCCTATAATGTGCTTGGCCGATGGTGCACTAAACTTCATATTGCCGTCCATTGCATTAGATGAATATGGCTGATAAAAAAAATTAACAATTATCATCAACAATAAAATAATCATTATAAAAAGTCCTAATTTCAGACTGAAATTCTTCTTAACTTTCATCCTATCTCCATTCCGCAGGCATTGCTCTAATTCTTTACTCTTGGATCAATAATATGATACAAAATATCTACGATACAATTAGTAATAATTACCACAAATGCAATATATACTACGATTGCCTGAACCACCGGATAATCTCTTGTTGATACCGAACTTACAAGAATTGCCGATAATCCCGGCAGGTTAAATACCTGTTCTACCACGATACTTCCTGCCATTATTTCTGCAATAATCATACCTAAAAGAGTAATAGCAGGCATCAGACCATTCCTAAGAACATGGCAGAATAATACTCTGTTTTCACCTGCTCCCTTACTGTAAGCTGTTCTTACATAGTCTGAGTCCATTTCTCTTATCAGGGAATTTTTAAGAAATTTTACCATCATTGCTATCTTAGGTATTGCTACCGCAAATGCAGCCGGAATTAAATACATAATAAATCCATTAAAATCATCCCGGTAACTTACATATTTACCCGGTGTAAACCATTTAAGTACAAGTCCGAAAATTATAGTTATCATAATTCCTAAGAAAAATGATGGCACTGCCATTACGGACTGGTTAACAATATCAAATATTTTTGACACTTTTCTATGTCCAAATCTTGCCATAAACACACCTAATGGTATAGAAATAATTACTATTACAATAAGTGTAATAACTGCAAGATACATTGTAACAGGAATCTTATCAGAGATTAATCTCGAAACAGGCATCTTATATTTGTAAGAAATTCCAAAATTACCTTTAACAAAATCTGTAAGCCAGTTGACATATCTGACTATAACTGGTTTATTTATACCTAATTCTTCTCTGAGACTCTCGGCACGTTCCTCACTATATTCTGTTCCAAGCATTGATGTTACAGGATCACCCGGTACAATTTGAAATAAAAGAAAGGCAATAAATGAAACTAATAATAATGTGCCAACTAACGTTAATGCCTTTTTTACTATATATTTCATATATTGCCTCCTTCTGATTCTTTGCAATTTAATTCATTTATCTAAATTAGTTTTACTTAAAATTTAATACTGACATATCCTGTACAAATACAGGATAGAATGTAAATCCTTGAAGTTTATTGTTTAATGCAACTAATGTTGGTGGATCCATAATGTAAATTGCTGCTGCATCATCAGCTAAAATCTCCTGTAACTGATGATAATATCCAACCTTTTCGTCCTCATTTGTTGTTGACATAGCTTTTGCAAGTACTTCATCATATTCCGTGTTAGTATAGTTACAGAAATTCTTGCTATAATCAGACTTATATCTGAGCATCATATCTGATGGTGCAAGTTTAGCATCAATACCGATAACTGTTGCTTCAAAATTTCTGTTTGTATATACATCTTCTAACCATGTTGTCCAGTCGATAAGTTCGATTTTCGCTTCTATTCCAACTTTCTTTAACTGTTCAACGATAACTTCACCTGTACTTACATGGAACTGATAGTTTGATGGAATCTTTATTGTAAATGAGAATCCATTTTCGTATCCTGCTTCTTTTAATAAAGCTTTTGCTTTCTCGATGTCAGTTGTATATTTACCTGATAAATCTTCATAGTATTTACCAAAACCACTATATAAAGCACTTCCAAGAGCTGTACCTTTTCCACCTGCTACAATCGACATAATCTCTTCTCTGTCAATTGCATAATACATAGCCTGTCTTACTAATTTATTAGAGAATATTTCATTAGAATTATTCAAATATAATGCCTGAGTAAGATTTGAATTACCATCTACGATATCCATTGTTCCTGATAATTCTGTTGCCTGGCTGTCTGTAAGATATGGATATACATCTATTGAGCCTGCTTTTAAATCAAGGATTACTGAGTCTGTGTTCTGAACAATTCTGAATTCTACGTTATCAATAGTTGGAACACCTGACTGCCAGTAGTCTGCAAATTTCTCTAATTTAATGTTCTCCTGTGGAGTATATGACACAAACTTATATGGGCCTGTACCAATTGGTGCTGTTGCCTGTGAGTCATAATCCTTAGGAATTATTGCAACTGTCATATAACCTATAAATTCTGTATCTGCCTCTGATAACACTACGTCAATTGTAGAATCATCTACAATATTTACGCTGTCAATCTTAGCAAATGCACTTACTAATACATCTCCACCTGTTTTACCTGCGTTACGTTCTATAGAATATTTAACGTCCTCAGCAGTAACTGTTTCACCATTGTGGAATTTCACATTTTCTCTAAGCGTAAATGTATATACCTTTCCATCGTCAGAAACTTTGTAATCACTTGCTACTGCCGGAACTAAATCACCATTTTTATCAGGCTTGACTAATCCCTCAAATACGTTGTATAAAACTTCTCTAGTTCCTGCCGTCTCTGCTAAATGTGGGTCAAGACTATCCAAATCATTCTGTATTCCTACAACTATTGAATTATCACCCTGAGAGGTTTTTCCACTTCCTTTGCTACCGCCAAAACATGCTGTAAGTGCAGTGCAAGTCGCAATCGTTAATAAGACTGCTAAAATCTTTTTCTTCATTCTGTCCTCTTTCCGGTATATCCACACATGAGAAATACTCATGTACGTGAATATTTCCTAATGTTTTAGTCTGTTCTAAAATTTTTCTTAAATATGTACTTATCACATTGCCAGTATATCAGCTATATGTGTTCCATATCTCCTAATCCTAAAAAGACTTCTACATTGTATACTTAGTAATAATAAAAATCAAGAGAATTTTTCTTGTTTATTAAATTATACAATTTAAAGAAATCAAATTTTATAGTTGACAAATGTATATTTTCCATTATAATTATACATAGAAACGAGGACGTTCATATGATACGTCCTCGTTTTTTACTTTCCCTCACATTATACATATAAAAAGGAAGCTTGAACTCCGCACAGTCAAGCTTCTTTTTTATATTACAATATCTTCCTGTAATACTCAAATACTTTTTCAGATGATTCTATAATTTCTACCAATTTAAAACCTAATTTCTTAGCCAGATTTATCGAAGCTGTATTTTTGCCATCAATAAATGCAACCATATCGTTCACCATAATTTCTTCCCTTGCAAACTTACAGACAGCCTTGCAAGCCTCAAATGCATACCCTTGATGCCAGTATGGTTTACCGATTATATAGCCGATTTCTAACTTATTTTCTCCATCAACTTCTCTGTTGCTGATACCTGCCCTGCCGATAATCTTACCATTGTCTTTAAGGCATACAACCCATATCCCGTATCCATAGAAATGATACATATTGTCAATGTATGCCCTGGTATATTCCTCTTCTTCATCTCGGTTCTCGTATAATGGTTCTATATAATCTGTCATTCCATCATATGAATATATCTCATATAATGCATCTAAATCTTCTAAACTTATTTCTCTTAGGTATAATCTTTCTGTTTCTAATACTCTTCAAGGTTCACCTACTGTATGTGCATATGCCATTTCGAAGAAACTACTGTCTACATCTTCAAAACTCTGAAGAATGTAATCTGCATATTCACTGTTCTGTTCTCCCATACTCGTATTTTCATACATTACACATACCATATCAGCATTTTTAGCAGCCTTCATTCCATTTACAGAATCCTCCACAACTACACATTCCTCCGGTGATACACCAAGTCTATTCGCTGCTTCAAGAAATGTATCTGGTGCAGGTTTTGGATGACTGACAGTAAGTCCGCTTACTATTGCATCAAATTTATCAGCAACACCAAGTTTATTAATCGAATAATTAATTCTTTCCATTCCCGATGATGATGCAATCGCAAGTTTTAATCCTGCCTTAGAAAGCCTCTTTATCATATCAGAAGCACCTTTCATAACCGGATAGCCTTCTGTTCCGTTTATTTCTTTAATAAATTCATCTGACATTTTCATCAATTCGTCATTTGACAGTGTTATGTTATAATCGTGCTTTAAAACCTTCCACATATTATCTGTCGTACTTCCAACGAATTGCATATAATACTGTTTATCAAATGGAAGTCCAAGTTTCTCCATTAATCTTCTATGTGCTTCTAAATGAACTGGTTCGCTGTCTATAAGCACTCCGTCCATATCAAATATTACTGCTTTTAGCATTTCTCAGGTTCCTCGTATTCAACACCGAATGTTTCAACTGTTACTTTTTTCATTACTACATCTTCAAATGGTCTGTCCATATAATCTGTTGCTGTTTCAGCTATAGCATTTACAACGTCCATTCCCTCTGTAACTTTACCAAATGCCGCATAATCTCCATCAAGATGTGGTGATGTCTGATGCATTATAAAGAACTGTGAACCTGCTGAGTTAGGAGACATTGCGCGTGCCATCGAAAGTACACCAGGCTCATGCTTTAATTCATTCACGAAGCCATTTCTCGCAAATTCACCTTTGATTGAATATCCAGGGCCACCCATTCCTGTTCCCTCAGGGCAACCTCCCTGTATCATAAAGCCTCTTATTACTCTATGAAATATTAATCCATCATAAAAGCCTTTATTAATAAGGCTTACGAAATTCTTAACTGTATTAGGTGCAATTTCAGGATATAATTCTGCTTTTATTATATCTCCGTTTGCCATTTCAAATGTTACTACCGGGTTCTTGTTTTCCATTTTTTTCTCCATTCCATTCTGATTTACAGAATTATATTATTTAATATCTCTTTTTATAACAGGCTTTGTGTGGCTTATACTAAATAAACCATCACAAAGCAGATAAACTTATTTTAAAGACTTCTTCCGCCTCCACCGAAACTGTGTCCGCCACTTCCGCTGCTATGTGAACCTCCATGCGATCCACCACCTCCACCACTGCTTTCCGAAGATATTCTTGTCTTCGTAGTAGTAGTATTGATATATCTGTCGCTACATACGTGCATTCTAAATTCATTTTTATCCATATAAGTATTTCCTGTTACTGTCATTCTCGCTTTATTAGAATATGACATAAATGCTACTGCAACACCTGCAACTATAAGTGCTATTATAAGACATGGTATCGGATTTCTTAGAATATAAAAAGGACCATGTTCAACATTCACATATTTTTTATCAAATTCTTCATATGTTCCATCGAACTTCTCCCAGTCATCCATGTAATCATAACCATAATCATCATAATTATCAAGCATTGTATCAGAAACTGAATCTAAAAACACATCACATACTTTATAGAAATCTGTAAGGTTCAAGTCTGAATCAATATATGCATATACATCATCAAGGATATTTTCAATATCATCATCTTCAATGAGTAATATGCCCAAACCCTCTGTTACTATATATGTCTCTTTATTATCTAAATCAACAAGAAATAATACCGCAGATTTATCAAATCTGTCATCATCTTCATAACCTAGATTATTATTAAGTACACTTTTCTGGGCATATTCTTTACTACTTAATCCTTTGGCATCAGTTGTAGTAGCTAAACCTATGTCTACTTTGCATTTATCTGATAATTTCTTACATTTCTCTACAAGTTTGACTTCTTCACCGTCAGGAATCAGTTCAGCAGCATCATCCACATATATCTTCTCTGTACTTTTAGCTACTTCATTACTATTTTCTTCACCTGTCGTATCATTGCCATTATCATCAACAACTTCATCATTATCTGCTAATACTGTATATCTGTTAACACTTAAAGTTATCATCATTATTGCTAATACAATAACTGCTAGCAGGCTTCTTATTCTTGTCATATTATATTTCAAATTATTCTGTATATTTTCCATTATCCTAAGAACCTCCCCATTAGCATTAGTGTTGTAAAGACAGTAACGACTATTCCTCCGAACCAGCTCCATTTTTTCTTCTTAGATATAGGTCTGTCGGCAACAATTTTACCTGTCTGTCCGTTAAGTGCAAACATAAAATTTTTACCCTCATAGGTGTAATTAAGTATCCACACAGGTAATAATGCATATTTTGCCTGTAGACACTTAAGACGTGGTTGTTCACCAATTACATTTACGGTCGCATAACCTTTAATTGTGCTTCTAGTAAGATTATGTATATATTCACGCACACGTTTCTCTATACGCGGTGTCATTTGTTCACTTGTATAATTATATTTCTCAGCATAATATCCTGACAAATATGGCATCTCAAATTTTTCCATATTACTATATGTAAAAGGTTCTAATTTATCCATTATATCATCTGGCATCTTCTCTGACGCATCTGCTGGAATTTTATAGTAATCTGTTTCAACTTCTCTATCCACAACAAAATGGTCTGTATGAGTATAGTAATAATCACCCTTTGTCTCATGTCTTACTTTAGTACAATTAGCTGTCATTCTTAAATCTGCATTGTAGTCATATAACCAGAATGGCACATATATTCCGGTAATCTTCTCTATCATTGCCTTACTTTTAAGCTGTGTTGGGGTAAGTATTCCTTTTTTAGCCCACATAGAATATATATGCTCGGCTTTCTCCTTATCTATCTTAAATGGTATAACATACGATGGTAATAACTCACCGGTTAGTCTGTCTTCCATCAATGTCGGTCTGCCGCAGAAAGTACAGAATGTCGCTGCTGTATTCTCATCTGTCAATATCTCAGCACCACACCCCTGACATCTGTATACCTTGAACTCTCCACTTCTTTCTCCACTATCAGCTGCATTTCCCATATTTGATTCTGCAGTATCACTGTTAAAATCATCTTTATGTACTGACTCGTACAATTTCTGTACTTCTTCTACTGTTGCTTCATATCCACAGTGAACACATTCCATTTTCTGTCTTTCCTGTCTCTTATTACACATCTCCGAGCCCACGAGACTAAGGCGAATCTCGTATGCCGTCTTCTGCTTGAAAAAAAAAACCTACTACCAATATCACACACCTATCTACGCTCCGCATTTATCTTATCATAAAATGTTCGTTATACTTCTTAAACGAAGTACAGATTGTACCAAACATTACACATCACGTACTCTTTAACCTTTCTCATTTTCTTCATCAACTCTTTATTAGCTCTACAT
>OKWH01000083.1_pt1 | contig 60177 bp, 50 predicted proteins | sample 1607021 | NCBI WGS metagenome assembly OKWH01 (sample SAMN04414076, study PRJEB24778) | human gut metagenome | material: faecal | host: Homo sapiens | reverse complement strand
CTACTTTTTTGCACATACCTAATTCTTGTTTTTGAATTATTCGCATGTATTTCTTGATTTTTCGCACATACTAGATTCTTGTTTTTAATTTCCGCACATGTATTCTCAAATGCTCTGCCTAAATAATCGGGATGATTTTCATAACCCAGCAGAAAAGGACTGCTCCCCCGAGCGTAGATGCGGCGGAGACTGTGAGATTTTCTTGGAAAGTGGTTGGACCTCAGGGGCAACGCGAACACGATGTTCGCGTTAGCTGATTGACGCCACGGATGGCGTCTGTAAGCGGCCCCGTCATGATGAAAAGCACCTGGCCACTTTCCTTTAGAAAATCCACAGTTGTAGCTAGCATCCGAGTCCGGAGCGGGCAGTCCTTTCTGCGTGGATTTTAAAGCAACTATTCATTTAACTTTCAATTTATTCTCTAATGGATTTCTTCACGACACCGATTCCCAGCGGATAAGGTCCGGTGTGTACGCCGATGGTGGCACCGATCTGGAAGATGGGAATGGTGTCGATGTCGTATTCCTTCTCCTTCAGTCTGCTTACCAGTCTGTCCCGGAACTCCACGGCTTCTTCTTTATCATATCCGTATCCTATACAGATACTGTAATCTGCAATATCTGTCTTCTCCTCTGCCAGATATGCCAGCAGCAGGTCGATAGTCTTGTCCACGGTCTTGCGGCGGCTTCTGCCGATACCGGACGGGAAAATTTCGCCTTCTTTTAAGGTGATGATAGGCTTGATGCCAAGCAAGCTTCCTGCTACACTTGCTACTTTGCCGATGCGCCCACCATGCTTTAAGTATTCCATATTTCCGACCGTGAAAAAGATTCTTCCGGAGCTCTTGATCTCATTCAGGCGATCAATGCTCTCCTGATATCCTGCACCCGCATCTCTGAGCCTTACTGCTTCCAGTACATAGATTCCCTGAAGAACTGTGTTCACACAAGAATCACAGACATAGATCTGTGATTCGGGATATTCCTCTTCCAGAATCGCCTTCGCATTCAGCGCGGACTGCATGGAGCCACTGAATTTGGTCGTAATGCAGATACAGATAATGGGTGTACCCGCTTTGACATAAGGCAGAAATGCATCCAGGTAATCCTGTACGGACGGCATAGAGGACTTGGGATATACATCCGGATGATCCACCATTTTCTGATAGAATTCACGTACACCGATCTCTACCATTTCTTTTTGATATTTTCCCTCTTCAAAAGATACATAGAAGGGAACCACTGTGATATTCTTCTCTTTGGTAAGCTCCAACGGAAGATCGCAGGAACCGTCTGATATAATATGAAATGCTTCGCTCATTCTCGCATACACCTTTCTGCTTCTTTTCAAAGTTTAGCTTACCACGTTGTAGAGTAAAAAGCAATGCGTTTTTGACTTTGTATTTCATTTCATGGTATTTTAAATCTTTTTATGTAGTTTTTATAACTATATAAAAATTTAGATAGTTTTCCGCGATATTTGTCGATGAAAGGATGTCAACCTTTATCAGACTTTCGTTGACAATAGGTTCTTCTCCCGATATACTAAAGTTGTTAACCATTCATTCCTTTGGTTGACATTTTTCTGCAGGAATGACCCCCCTTTCATTCTCTGCAAACTGACAACAGCCCGGCAGAAAACCTGCCGGGCTGTTGTCAATCCTTATGCGAGCTTAAGTCTTTCGACCCTGATATCATGCTATATGGAGTAATCCAGATTCTCCAGTCTCTTTTTCCTACGCTCTACAAGATCTGCTATGGTAACCCCATCCACTACTTTATTCACAGCATTATACAGCTCCTGCCATACCTCCAGGGTCTCACAGGTATCGCAGCGTTCACAGATGTCCGCACCGTCTTCCAGACAGGCCACCGGTGCCAACGATCCTTCCGTCAGCCGCAGGATCATTCCCACCGTATAATCTGCCGGGTCTTTTGCGATGCGGTAACCACCCTGTGCACCACGGACGCTCTTCACATATCCTGCCTTATTCAGCACAGCAATGATCTGCTCAAGATACTTTTCGGAAATCCCCTGTCTGGCAGCGATTTCTTTTACCTTGATACACTCTCCATTGTTGTTCAATGCCAGATCCAACATGACACGTACTGCATATCTTCCTTTGGTTGAAATTTTCATCCTATCCTCATTTCCGAGCATCCTCCTGCTCTGTTTCACTTTTCATATCAGCCTGCTTATTCCAAAGCAGTTCAAAACTGCTCCGATCTTTCTATGGTTTCCACAGATTCTACCTTATTTTTTCTTTATTTTTCTTTTTCCTATAGTTCATATAGGATTTGTGGAAACAACAGAAAAATCTGGAGAGCATCCACCCGAATGCTGTTCGGAAAAATCTCCTCCCATTCCTCGGAATGCTCTCCGGATTTTCGCATTACTTTACTGGCACTTCACCTTACTTGTAAGGGATAACGCCACCATTATAATTGTCGTTGATGAACTGCTTGATCTCATCGGACTTCAGAGTATCTACCAGTGCCTTGATCTTAGGCAGATTCTCGTTGCCTTCCTTAACAGCGATTACATTTACATAAGTAGCAGCTGCTTCGGAATCATCGCTCTCATACAACAGAGCATCGTCTGCAACAGTCAGGCCTGCTTCCATAGCATAGTTGCCGTTCAGGACACCGAAGGATACTTCCGGAAGGGTTCTGGGAACCTGTGCTGCTTCCAGCTCTACGAAGCTGATGTTGTGAGGGTTCTCAACGATATCCTTAGTAGTAGCAGTCAGACCCACACCATCCTTCAGGGTGATGTAACCGTTATCCTGTAACAGTAACAGAGCACGTGCCTCATTGGTGGTATCGTTGGGTACTGCGATAGTTGCATTGTCAATGTTGTCTAAGCTGGTCTCGGTTCCGGGATACAGTCCGAAGGGCTCGTAATGGATACCGCCGGCATTTACCAGATGGGTACCTTTCTCCTCGTTGAAGCTCTCCAGATAAGGAATGTGCTGGAAGTAGTTTGCATCGAAATCACCGGACTCTACTACTAAATTAGGCTGTACATAGTCATCAAAAATCTGAATCTCCAGAGTATAACCCTGCTCCGCTAACAGAGGCTTTGCTGCCTCCAGGATCTCTGCATGAGGTACTGCACTTGCAGCTACCTTGATAGTGGTATCGGTGTCAGCTACTTCCTTGCTTTCTGTTGCCTCGGTAGTCTGGGCAGCGGTTTCCTGGTTAGCTGTTGTTGCAGCTGCCTCGCTGGTCTGAGCAGCTGTTTCGTTGCTGCCGCAGCCGGTCAGTGCGCTCACGGACAATGCTGCAACTGCGATCAAAGCAATCACTTTCTTTTTCATAATACTTCTCCTCCTAAATCTTTTGGTAAAAAATTTTAGTCTATTGAATCAGATGCCTTACATCTGCCTCAATCTTTTCGTTTTCCCTAACGGGTTCTCTTATCCAATTTCTTGGAAATCGTCATTCCGATATATTGCAGCAGCTGTACCAACAGTACCAACAATACTACTGTCACCAGCATAATATCGGTCTGGTAACGATAATAACCATATCGGATCGCAATATCACCGAGTCCGCCTCCACCTACGGCACCTGCCATAGCGGAGTAGCCTAAGATTGTTCCCAGTGCAATGGTCGCATTCACAAGCAATGAGGTTCTGGATTCTGCCAGCATAACCTTCCAGATGATCGTCCACAGGTTAGCTCCCATGCTCTGTGCTGCTTCAATCACTCCGTGATCTACCTCCAACAGAGAGGATTCCACCATTCTGGCAATGAACGGTGCCGCTGCCAGAGTCAGAGGAACGATGGTAGCCGTCGGACCATAGCTCTTTCCTACAATGATACGGGTCAAAGGGATGATCATGATCAACAAAATCAAAAACGGAATGCTTCGCACAATGTTGACGATCACATCCAGAATCTTATAAATGATCTTGTTCGGACGCAGTCCCTTCGGTGCGGTAATCACCAGGGCAATTCCCATAGGAAGTCCGAGTACATACCCCATAAATGTGGAAACAAGGGTCATATACAAAGTAACAAAGGTGCCTTCCACCAGCATCATAATCGTTGCATTATCCCACATAGTCTTTCAGCTCCTCCACTTCCAGTTTTCTCTCCTGTAAATAATGGATCATCTTGTTCGCCGCCATTTCATCCTCCGGCAGCTGTAAGATCATCTGTCCATGGGCGATACCGCCGATGTCCTTGGTATCCGCTAACAGGATATTAACGGGAGCCTTGCACTCCAGCACCATATTGGCGATCACAGGTTCAAATGAAGAATTCTCAGTGAAAACAATGCGGATGCAGCGTTTGCCGGACATTTCCTTTGCCTTGGGATCCACCATGAACACCAGCTTTCTTGCAGCTGCGGACTGGGGTCTGGAGAATACCTCCTCCACAGTACCGTGCTCTGCCAGTTCTCCGGCATCGATAATGGCTACATGGGAACAGATCTCCTGTACCACAGCCATCTCATGGGTAATGATCACGATGGTGATGCCGTACTGTTTGTTGATGTCCTGTAATAATTTCAGGATCTCCTTGGTCGTCGTGGGATCCAGCGCACTGGTCGCCTCGTCACACAGCAGGATCTTCGGCGTATTGGCAAGAGCTCTTGCGATTGCCACACGCTGCTTCTGTCCACCGGAGAGCTGGGAAGGATAAGCGTCTGCCTTTTCCTTCAGTCCTACGATCTCGAGCAGTTCCATAGCGCGCTTTCTGGCCGCCTGCTTCTTCACACCCACGATCTCCATGGGGAAGCATACATTGTCCAGAACACTTCTCTGCATGAGCAGATTAAAATGCTGAAAGATCATCGCAATGCCTGTACGGACCTTACGAAGTTCTGCCTCAGTCAGTGTCGAAAGATCCTGATCTTCTACGACTACGGTTCCCGTGGTGGGCTTCTCCAGATAGTTCAGGCAGCGTACCAGGGTAGATTTTCCGGCACCACTCATACCGATGATGCCGTAGATGTCTCCCTTGTTGATATCCAGGCTGATACCCTTTAAGGCTTCTACCTGATTATCTTTACCAATAAAAGTTTTTGTTACATTCTTGATCTGAATGATCGGTTCCATAAGTTCCTCCATTCCAGGTTCGTGCTTTTAAGGGAAGAAAAGCGCAAATTCCTTGAATTCCTAGTACCATGCCATACATTCTAACACAAGAATGCAAGTCTGTCCAGTTCTGCAAATTTCGTCTTAAGCTTCTGCAAACATCGGGGTGGACAGGTATCTGTCACCGGAATCGGGAAGCAATGCTACGACTGTTTTGCCTGCATTTTCAGGGCGTTTTGCGATCTGTGCTGCTGCGTACAGAGCTGCGCCGGAGGTGATTCCTACCAGGATACCTTCCTTATGAGCGATGAGGCGGCCGGTGGTAAATGCCTGATCGGTAGTAACGGTAAAGATCTCATCATAAATGCCGGTATTCAGAACGGAAGGAACGAATCCTGCGCCGATACCCTGCAGCTTATGAGGTCCGGGCTGTCCGCCGGAAAGTACGGGAGAATCTGCAGGCTCTACTGCTACGATCTTCACATTGGGGTTCTTGGATTTTAAATAAGTACCAATGCCGGTCACGGTTCCGCCGGTACCTACACCTGCTACGAAGATATCAACCTTGCCATCGGTGTCTTCCCAGATCTCAGGACCGGTGGTAGCTGCATGTGCGGCGGGGTTCGCGGGGTTATCAAACTGTCCGAGGATCACGGCTCCCGGGATGGACTTCTCCAGCTCTTCTGCCTTGGCGATGGCACCCTTCATGCCCTTGGCGCCTTCGGTCAATACCAGCTCTGCACCGTATGCCTTCAGGAGATTACGACGCTCCACACTCATGGTCTCGGGAAGGGTAAGAATGGTTCTGTAACCCTTGGCTGCAGCCACACTTGCCAGGCCGATACCGGTGTTGCCGGAGGTGGGTTCGATGATGGTGGAACCTTCTTTTAAAATACCCTTCTTCTCGGCATCTTCGATCATTGCCAGTGCGATTCTGTCCTTAACGCTTCCTGCGGGATTGAGATACTCCAGCTTTGCCAACAGTTCTACGCCTTCGATATTCTGATCCTTCAAGTAGTTTGTCACCTTTAAAAGGGGTGTATGTCCGATCAGCTGGGTTGCAGATGTGTAAATCTTACTCATAATAGAATCCTCCTTAAACCTGAAAATTGTGTTTGTTTTTATTTCCTACTTATCTGATATGGATGTTATGGATTTATACTATACTATTCCGCTAGGAATGTCAACAATTATTTCTAAAAATTTTTGAGAGTTGTGCCGTGGAACGGAAAATGGTATGATTTAATAATCAACACGTAGCCTCCATTGGGGCTAAGAGCCGCAGACCCGCTTATATCTCCGTAGCCCCAACAGCAAGTAAGAAACGCGGCACGCTCTCGCTCTGTCGCAGAGCGTAGCGGTACATAAGCGTGAAAAGTACTCACGCAATGCGTCCCTTGGGACGCTATGGTACCGACGTCTGCTTACGGCCTGCTTATTCTTACTTGCTGTCGTGACTACTGGGTTATTCATTAATCAGGAAGGAAACACCAATCCATGGCAAATAACATTTACCGCGTTCCTACTATATATAGTGATATCAAAAAAACGACTGAACCTCTCTCAGTCCAGGTACCGGGTTCTAAGAGTATCACGAACCGCAGTCTCCTTCTGGCGATGCTGGCGGAGGGAAAGTCCACGCTGCGTGGGGTGTTGTTCTCGGATGATTCGAGGCATTTTCTTAAGTGTGTGCAGGATCTGGGATTTGAGACGACGGTGGATGAGGAGAGTTGTATCGTCACGGTAAAAGGACTGGGAGGAAAGCTTCCCTGTGAAGAGGCTGTGTTAAATGTGGGAAGTGCGGGAACGGCTGCGCGTTTTCTGACGGCTACGTTAGGTGTCTCGGAAGGTGTTTTTCACATGGATTCTTCAGAGCAGATGAAGAGGCGCCCCATGGATCCGCTTCTGTCCTCTCTGGCAGAATTGGGGTGTGAGGTCCGCTGTGAAGGAGAAGATGGGCATTTTCCTTTTACGCTGACCGCTCATGGGTTCGGACAGGATCATATCTCCATCGATATCGGGCACAGCAGTCAGTTTCTGAGTGCGCTGCTGATTGCTTCGACTTTGTCTTCGGAAGATTTTACGATTCAGGTAGAGGGTACCCATGGGATGGCGTATATCGAAATGACGCAGAAGATGATGGAGCAGTTCGGAGTCTGCGTGGAGCGTCCCACGCCGGATCAGTTCCGTATTCCCGCCGGTCAGCATTATAAAGCATTAGATTATCAGATTGAGCCGGATGTCTCTGCCGCCTGTTATTTCTATGCGATGGTACCGTTACTGGGAATCCCGGTCTGTGTAGAGCATGTGCATTTTGAAAGTCTGCAGGGAGATGTAGAATTCCTGCGTATCTTAGAGAAAATGGGATGTACCGCACAGGATACGGAAAAGGGAGTCCTCCTGCTGCCTCCTTCAGCTTTATCGGACGCCGGAACGCAGACTCCCGCTTTCCATGGTATCACGGTGGACATGTCCTCCTGTTCCGATCAGGCGATCACACTGGCAGCCATCGCACCGTTTGCCGACAGCCCCTCCTGTATCACAGGCATCGGGCACATCCGTTTCCAGGAGAGTGACCGCATCCATGCCATCTGTACAGAACTGACCCGTATGGGCATCCGCTGCGAAGAGACGCAGGACAGCATCACCATCTATCCGGGGACGCCAAAGCCTTGTACCGTAGCCACCTACGCCGACCACCGCATGGCTATGGGGTTTGCCCTCACCGGTCTGCGCACGGAGGGCATCGTGATCGACGATCCCGGATGCTGCCGCAAGACCTTCGAGAATTATTTTGAAGTACTTGACCAGGTGATCACGGAGATATCAGAGGGTTAGGCATATAACTGAAAAAGAGAGCATCCATGGCTCTATATTTCTGCCATGGATGCTCTCTCTTACTTTCTTTGTTCAGTTTATGCTGTTTTCAGCAAAAATGTCTTAGTTCTCCTGACCCTTTACCGCGAAGCATACGCCGGTGTCATCGGGCTTGTCCTCATCGAACTTGTAGTCCTTGCCGGGCAGTACTGCATTCAGGATAATACCGGTCAGCGCACCTACTGCCAGTCCGGACAGGCTGATGGTGATCTCGCCGATGTGGAATGCGATAGCGCCTGCTGCACTGTAGTTGATACCGATGGACAGTACCAGGATCAGAGCGGCGATGATAACGTTACGGCTCTTGGTAAAGTCTACCTGAGTCTCTACGATGTTACGGACACCGACTGCAGAGATCATACCGTACAGTACCAGGGATACACCACCGCAGGTAGCGGTAGGCATACAGCCGATCAATGCTGCTACCTTCGGGGAGAAGGAGAACAGTACAGCAAAGCCTGCTGCAATACGGATAACTCTGGGGTCGAATACCTTGGTCAGAGACAGTACACCGGTGTTCTCACCGTAAGTGGTATTCGCAGGAGCACCGAACAGGGATGCAATAATGGTAGCCAGACCATCACCTAACAACGTACGATGCAATCCGGGCTCCTTGATATAGTTGATACCAACGGTGGAAGAAATAGCGGAGATATCTCCGATATGCTCTACCATGGTAGCCAGTGCGATCGGCATAATAGTGATCACGGAAGTAATTAACAAAGAAGTGTTGCCGTCGGACAGTGCCCAGAAAGCAGTCTCATTCCAGTGGATGGGAAGTCCGATCCATGCAGCTTCCGCAACGGGTGTGAAATCCACGCGACCTAAGATAGCTGCCAACACATAAGAACCAACAACGCCGATGATGATCGGAACGATCTTCACCATTCCCTTACCCCAGATATTGCAGATCACTACCAGTGCAATAGCGACCACTGCGATCAGCCAGTCTGCGGAACAGTTGTTGATAGCGGACTGGGACAGGGTCAGACCGATGGCAATGATGATGGGGCCGGTTACGATGGGCGGGAAGAAACGCATTACCTTGCCGGTACCGAAGATCTTGATCAACAGGGATAATACCAGATACAGCAGACCTGAGCAGGCCACGCCGAAGCAGGCATAAGGAAGCAATGCGGAATTGTCCGCTCCGTCTGCCATAGGTGCGATCGCGGCATAACCGCCTAAGAATGCAAAGGAAGAACCCAGGAATGCGGGTACTTTTCTCTTGGTCAGCAGATGGAACAGTAAAGTTCCCAGACCTGCAAATAACAGTGTTGTGGAAACATCCAGACCTGTCAGCATGGGTACCAGAATCGTGGCACCGAACATTGCGAACATGTGCTGAAGTCCCAGCAGAAGCATCTTGGGCACGCCCAAGGATCTGGCATCGTAAATGCCATTTTCGCCGAGTGTAGTCTTCTCGCTCATTTTTCTCCTCCTGTGTCATAGACATGTGAACTTGTAATATTTGCTGCATAGAGATAGGCAGATAGTCATCTACCTGCCCACACCTATGTGACCTTATTAGTTACATGATAGCTTTTCATCGTTCCACAGTCAAGAAAAAATTTATTCCACTGCATGTTCTTTCAAAAAGTCCAGCCAGATGGGAATATACTGGGCCTTCAGGTGCACTCCGTCATAAGTATAGGATGCCACCATTCCTCCGGTCTCATCACAGATCAGCGGATTCACATCCAGGTAATATATCTTCTCATCATCCGCAAGCTTCGCGATTTCTTCATTCCTGGCTTCGATGCCCTCATTGGTAATATAGTCTCCCTGCCCGGAGCGCTCCGTGGTCACCTTCATGATCGCCTGCAGGTAGATCACCGCATCGGGCTGCAGCTGTTGCAAATGCTGTACTGCCTCCCCGTAAGCCTTCATGAAAGATTCCACCGTACCGGTTCCCATCTCGTTAATACCGATCATCAGATAGATCTTGGCAAACTGTTTCTCGGATAGTGCCTCTTCCACCGTGATCTTTTTCTTCTGCCCCGGCACCGCTACTATTTTCGAATCGAACATCTTATAAATCGTAAGTCCGGTAGAGGCATAAAATGTGGAGGTCTCTTCCAGTCCACCATATTCATACATTCCCACTGTCCGGGAATCCCCGATAAATACAGCATCATCAAAATAGCTGTCATCCACCGTATGGTAGACCACTTCTTTTGGCAGTTCTTCCGAAGGCTCTGTCGGTTGTGGTTCCTCCGTTGTCATTGTCTCTGTCTGCGTATCTGCCGATGTCTCTCCGACTGCCGGTGTCCGACTTTCCCCTGTGGGATCTTCTGTGCCTTCCGGGACCGTATCCCCCGATACGGTTCCGTCCTGTTGTCCGGGTTCCGATGTATGACCCATCCGGGCACCGGCTGCCAGCTGCACACCCCTGTTATACAATTCCCGAAGGGGATCCGTATACACCTGCCAGTTGTCCGTCCATGTAAAAAACAGGACTCCCATAAGCAGCAGACTGATGGGAAAGGATAATTTTCTTATCCATTGTCGTAGTTTCTGTAACATATTTCCTATCCTATCCAGATTTTCTAATTATTCACTCCACTCAGTCCACCCATATATTCGCAAAAGCGCACGATAAATCGTGCTTTATCGCTGCTGTGCAGCTGATTTTGCTCATACATGGGGCGGTGACTCTATTCGAGCCACCTTACGAATCATAAAACTGCTACTTATATGCAAGCATGACGTAGCAGTTTTACTGATTCTAATGGACTGAATAGTTACTCTAAAAACTAAAGTACATAAATGGGTTATTTCCCTCTAATATAAGTCTCCAGACGCAATACCAGAATACCGCTGCCAGCAATATTTTCATCAGGATCTTATCCTTGCCGTAATCGTACAACTTCTCGATTGCCGGCGTACATGCCAGCCCGGATACGGCTAACAGCCCACCGTAGGTAGACAATGCTTTCCACGCATCCTCATAGCCGCCACTGATCCCCGGTGCCAGCCACATCATTTTATCCAGATAGACCTGCAGCTGTGACAGATCCGTAATGGCAAAGCACATCCAGCTTACGGGAATGATCAGCCACAGATAAATGTGCGGCAGTACTTTCATTTTATGTACGAATTTTAATCTTCCCAGCTGCCGTTCCAGCACAATGCAGATCCAGAGCAATCCGCCCCAGCAGAAAAAGTTCCAGCCGGCGCCATGCCAGAAAGCTGTCAGCATCCATACCACCAACAGATTAAAAATCGTGCAGAGTTCCCCTCGTCTGCTGCCTCCCAGCGGAATATAGACATACCGGCAGAACCATTGCCCCAGTGTCATATGCCATCTGCGGTAAAAATCCCTGACCCCCCGGGCCATATAAGGTCTGCGGAAATTTCTGGGCAGTTCGATTCCCAGCATCCTGCCAAGCCCCATTGCCATCAACGAATATCCCGAGAAATCAAAATAGATCTCCATGGAATAAGCAATGGCTGCCAGCCATGCCAGCGGAGTGGAGATACTCTCGAATCCGGTTACCTGTACTTCATGCCACAGGATCCCTACGCGGTCGGCCAACAGCACTTTGGCAGCCAGCCCTAAGACGAACAGCTTCATGCCGTCCTCCAGTCCCTGCATAGTAAAAGTCCTGTTGTACAGGCTGTCTTTCACCTCACCATAACGGGTAATGGGGCCGGAGATCAGCTTCGGAAACATGACCACATAAGTTGCAAATTTTAAAAAAGAATACTCCCTATCTGCATCTCCGCGATATACATCGATCAGATAAGACAATATCTGAAAGGTATAAAAACTGATCCCCAGAGGAAGTCCCGCAGAACCTCCCCGGCACTTAAACCAGATCAGAATGCCAATGTTAATACTCAATGCTGTCACGAACAACAGCCTCTTGCGCCATAACGTCCTGGGGCTGCGCTTTGCCAGATGCAGCCCGATAAAATAATTACATAAGACGGAAATCATCAAAGGTGCAAGATTTCCTGCATCTCCCATTGCATAAAAGACAATGCTGCCTATAAGCAGTGTCAGGTTTCTGTATTTATGCGGTGTGATTCCATAGACAATCAGGAAAATCGGCAGGAACCACAGCAGAAATTCAATACTGCTGAATATCAAATAAATCACATCTTTCTATTTTCGCTTTACACTTGTACTATCATAGTAGCTTGAAATGAAATGTATTACAACAAAACAATTCTTAATTTTAAATGACATTATTTTACAAATCAGTAATCTTTTTGCAATTATTTCAAACATCGTTTACAATAGTTTTCATACAGACAGAATATCGTCAGGAAAGGATCGTTTTCTATGAAAGAACAGTTATACACAATTCCCTTAAATGATGCCGTAAACGCCCAGGACGAATGTCCTTTCTGCTTCATCCACAGAAGTATCGAACAGGATCTGTTAGACTTCGTCTTAGGCTCCGGTTCCTCCTACATGGAAGCGGATATTAGAGAACAGACCGACAAGGCCGGATTCTGCCGCTATCATTTTCAGAAGATGTTCGACTACGGCAATACTCTCGGCAACGCCTGGATCCTGAAAACGCACTACCAGCGTATGATCCGGGAAATGCAGCAGGAATTTGCTTCCTTCCGTCCCGGAAAAAGTTCTCTTCTGGGAAAATTCAAAAAAGCCGAGGGCAGTGAAAATACCATCGGTATGTGGATCCGCGCAAAAGAGGGCTCCTGCTATATCTGTTCCCAGTACAAGGATACTTATGAAAGATACCTGGACACCTTTTTCTATCTGTGGAAAAATGACGAAAGTTTCCGGAATAAGATCATAAACGGAAAAGGCTTCTGCCTGCCTCACTTCGGAGACCTCTGTGAAGCCGCCGACCGCAAACTCTCCGATAAGGAAAAGCAGGAATTCTACGACTGCCTCCTGCCCGTCATGGAAGCGAATATGCAGCGGATCTCTGAGGATGTATCCTGGCTGGTGGAAAAATTCGATTACCGAAATAAGGACGCCGACTGGAAGAACTCCAAAGATGCCATCCAGCGCAGCATGCAGAAATTAAAAGGCGGATATCCCGCAGATCCCGCCTATAAGATGTCTAAATAGTTATCATTTTCTTCAAAATTATGATGCAAATAGGATGCTATTTTTCTGAAAACGCTTCGTCAGAGGGCTGTGTGGAACGTTCCGCCAGCCTTCTGCTTAAGTTCAGATACTCTGTGATCTCTTCATACAACATCTCCGGCTGAAAAGCATCCTCTAAAATCCTCTCGTTCATCAATCCCTTAATGGTCAGTTCCAGCATTTTACGAAGTTTCACGGCATCCTCTGCGGAAGCATATTTACCCAGATCCGCTCTTGCGAAAACAGACTCCAGATAATCTTCCAGCTGCTGTTTTCTCTCTTCTACCGCCAGCAATGCTTCACTGACATTTTCCGTCTGCGCCCGGTTCAGAAAAGGCTGCAGATAAGGATAACCGCACATGGCATGCATTTTTCCACATTCCACCTGCTGCAGCAGAGCAAACAGATCCGTCTCCTTCGCATCCACCGCCGTAGACAACTCCAGCAACAGGTAACGGACGCTGTAATCATAGACAAATGCATATACACCCAGTTTGCTTCCGAAATAATGGAATAACAAACCCTTGCTGATAGCCGCCTCCTTCACAATATCATCCGTACAGGCATGGCGGTAACCGTGCAGTGCAAATACTTTCAGTGCGGCATTGATCATACGATCCTGCTTTTCTTTTTTTAAATCAAAAAATTTCTCATTCATATCGCAACATATCCCTTTTCATTTTACGCAATAAGGTTTATCATATAACTGTATGGACAAATGTATAAAATTCCGAACCGTTACATACACTACAACATGGAAGGAGCAACCCTATGGCTAAAAAATTTGGCAAATTTCTGCTGTTCACTGCAGCAGTAGGTACCGCAGCCGCAGCTGCTTACTACTATATGCAACAAAAAAACTCTCTGCTGATGGAATCCACCGACGCAGATGACGATTACGATGATTTCCACGAGGATCTGGACGAGAGCACGGAGTTCTCCCGCAATTACGTTCCTCTGAATGCTTCCGTTCCGGCTTCCGCACCCACGGAAGAAACCGCTGAAACCGAAGCTTCCTCTTCCTCCTCTGATTTCACACCGCTCTCCGGCCAGGCAGCCGATCTGTCCGGCGAAGAAGGCGAAACCGTCGAAGATGTGGAAGAATTTTTCGATGAAGAGGATGCCGAGGACGAAGAGCCTCCCGTAACCGAAGAATAATAGCAGTATCCTGAGAAGGTCTCACAGCCATGCATTTTGCAACCGGCGGAGGCCTTCTTTCATGTCTGCCTCATCCATACTTCCGAATCCCAGCAGCACTGTCGCTTTGTCCGCAGCGGATGCCACCATATTCTCTGACATCCCATAGACCTTCACATTTTCCGCCGCAGCGGCATCCAGAAGCTCTTTTTCCGTCACATTTCCTTTCGCCGTCAACAGTAGATGCAGCCCAGCATCTTCCCCGGAGATCCGGAATTTTTTTTGAAAAGGCTCCAGTCCCTCTAACAGCTGGTCGTGTTTGGCACGATAACGCATCCGCATCTTGTTCAGATGCCTTTCGAAATAACCGTCCCGGATAAACTCATTCAGGATTCGCTGGTCGATTCTGGATACCGTACAGGAATAGAAAGAACAATCCCTGCGGTACACCTCCAACAGTGTCTCCGGCAACACCATATAGCTGACACGGATCGCCGGTGCGATCGCCTTGGAAAAAGTACCGATGTAGATCACCTTTCCCCTATCGTCCGAGGACTGCAGGGACGGAATCGGTTTGCCGCGATACCGGAATTCACTGTCGTAATCATCTTCGATCAGATAGCGGTCCGGCTTTTTCTCCGCCCAGCGCAACAGCTCCGCCCGCCGGCCGATCGTCATCACCGCTCCGGTAGGGTACTGATGGGAGGGCATGACATAGGCCACCCTGACCGGTTCCTGTTCCAGTCTGTCCGCACGCATTCCCTTATCATCCATATCCACCGTCACAATATGATAGGCGAATGACCGAAAGATACGGTACGCACGTTTATACGTAGGATTCTCCATGGCAATTCCCACATGTCTCCCCAATATTTTCTCCAACAGTAACAGCAGATAATCATTTCCCGCGCCCACAATGATCTGCTCCGGACGGCAGTTCACCCCTCGGGAAGAATGCAGGTAACGGCTGATCGTCAGTCTCAGATCATAATCCCCCTGCGCCTCTCCCTGGGCAAACAGTTCACTGTTGCTGTCATTCAGGATATTTTTCGTAATCCGTTTCCAGACACCGAAAGGGAAACCGTTCATATCGATTCCATAGGGGGAAAAGTCAATCCTTTTTTCCTCGTCCCGGTCTTCTGCCTGTGGATCCCATGCCTCCGGTTCCGGCACCCTGCCAGTTTCCTGCTCCAGAGTGAAGATTCCCTCCAATTTGCATACAAAGTATCCCTTATAGGGTCTCGCCTCGATATATCCTTCACTTAACAGCTGGTCATAAGCATAATCCACCGTACTTCTGGCCACCTGCAGATATTCTGCCAAAGAACGCGTGGAGGGAAGCCTCTCTCCTGCCAGAAGCTTCCCTTCCCTGATTTCCTGTCGTATATGCTCATATATCTGCTGGTACAGACATTTGTCACTGTCTGTACGCAGCCGGATCGTCATATCATACATAATGTTGTCCTACTTTTTCTGACTCTTCAGTTCCTCCAGGATCTGGTCTTTCAACTCTCTTGCCTTGTCCTTGGTACGGGCATTGGCCGATGGAGATGTGAGGATTGAAGCCACCATACGGCTTGCCACATCGTATTTCTGAAATCTGGTGGCCAATACTCCGATCAGGAACTCCACCGTAATTTCATCCATACCGCACATGGGAAATCCTTCGGTCTGAAGTGCTTCCGTGAAGCCGGTATAAGCATTCTTCAGATAGGCCTCTTCCATGTTTTTCACTTCACGGAGACGGGCCATGTCCGTATCTCCGGATTCTTCCAGATATTCGTGATATCCTCTCATGAGCCATCCGCTCTTTAAGCAGATATAAGCCTTCTCGCTGGCATGGGCACGTTTTACCACCGCATTTGCGAGGCACAGCTTATAGCGTTCGATCGCCTCTTCATAGGTATAGATATCGTCATCATAGGTGTGCAGCTGTACTTTGCTGCTGATATTCTCTTTGATCAGTTTGGCATATACCTTGGTAATGTTGTTGAAATATCTGTTCAACGCCGCATATCCGCAATGGGGACACAGGATCACATCATATTTTACCGCATCGATTCCTTCGTATTTTGCACGAAGATCCTGATCCGTGCCTAAAAGTCTCGCCTTGCCGGTCTTCATGATCTTGGCGGGAAAATCTTCTCCGCATACCGGGCAGGTGAAATTCTTGTCGTAGATCAGGTCCTTTTCTTCTATCTTAGGTGCCTCGGCCGCTACCTGTTCTTCCTTTTTCTCCTGTCCAAAAATATCCATATCCTCCAGGTTATCCAGGCCCAGTCCGGCCAACCCGCACAATTTGTCTGACATATGTTTCTCCTTTTCCAAACTTACTTAGGCAGTACATAAGAGCTCTTCAGAGATACGATACGGTTAAATACCAGTTCTCCGGGTTTGGTGTCTTTGCAGTCCACGCAGAAGAAGCCCTGTCTCACGAACTGGAAGCGGTCGTACGCCTGTGCCTTTGCAAATGCAGGCTCTAAGCGGCACTCTGTCAGAGTGGTCAGAGAATTCGGGTTCAGATTCAGACTTCCGTCCTCGTTGTATACACCCTTCTCCTCATCAATAATATTCTCATACAGACGCACCTGTGCTTTCACAGATTCGGTTGCACTTACCCAGTGGATCGTTCCCTTAACCTTACGACCGTCCGGGCTGTTGCCGCCGCGGCTCTCCGGATCGTAGGTACCATGTACTTCCACAACCTTACCGTTTTCATCCTTGACACAACCGGTGCACTTTACGAAATAAGCGTTCATCAGGCGCACTTCGTTGCCCGGAAACATGCGGAAATACTTCTTGGGAGGCTCTTCCATGAAATCGTCTCTCTCGATATATAACTCCTTACCGAAAGGAACCTCACGGCTTCCCAGTTCTTCATTCTCCGGATTGTTGACTACAGGCAGCATCTCGGTCTGTCCTTCGGGATAATTATCAATGACCAGCTTTACGGGATCCAGGATCGCCATCATACGGGGCGCCTTTGTCTTCAGATCCTCACGGATACAGTACTCTAACATCGCATAATCTGCAGAAGACTGTGCCTTGGAGATACCACACAGCTCTACGAACTTCTTGATAGATTCCGGTGTGAAGCCTCTTCTGCGCAGTGCTGCGATGGATACCAGTCTGGGATCATCCCAGCCGTCCACGATCCCCTGCTCTACCAGCTTCTTGATATAACGCTTACCGGTCACCACGTTGGTCAGGTACAGCTTGGCGAACTCGATCTGCTTGGGAGGATGCGGGTATTCCAGTTCTCTTACCACCCAGTCATATAAGGGTCTGTGATCCTCGAACTCCAAAGTACAGATAGAGTGGGTCACGCCTTCAATGGCATCCTCGATAGGATGTGCAAAATCGTACATCGGGTAAATGCACCATTTGTCACCGGTATTCTGGTGAGACATATGTGCCACACGGTAGATAACGGGATCACGCATATTGATATTCGGTGATGCCATATCGATACGGGCACGCAGTACCTTGGAGCCGTCCTCGTACTTTCCGGCCTTCATATCCTCGAACAGTGCCAGATTCTCTTCTACGCTTCTTACGCTACCGGGATCCTCCTTGCCGGGTTCGGTCAGGCTTCCTCTGTACTCACGGATCTGCTCTGCACTTAAATCGGAGACATAAGCCTTGCCCTTTTTGATCAGCTTTACTGCTGCCTCATACATCTGGTCAAAATAGTTGGATGCGAAGAAGAGGCGATTCTCCCAGTCCGCGCCCAGCCACTTTACATCTGCCTTGATAGACTCCACGAATTCAGACTTTTCCTTGGTGGGGTTGGTATCATCAAAACGCAGGTTGAATTTGCCGTTGTATTTCTGAGCCAGACCATAGTTCAGCAGAATACTCTTGGCATGTCCGATGTGAAGATATCCGTTGGGTTCGGGAGGGAAACGGGTATGTACAGTATCGTATACACCCTCCGCCAGATCCTTGTCGATGATCTGCTCTATAAAATTCTTAGATTCCTTCACTTCTGCGGAATCTACGATTTCTTTTTCCAGTTCGCTCATGGTAATATCCTTGCCTTTCGTTTACTTAATACTGTTTTCGTAACCTTAATCTTACCACACAAGGAAAATTTTATAAACCTTTTTTTGCGATTCTTATGTCATCTCTTCAAAATTATTCAGAAGATTCTGCGCAGGCTCTATGAACATATTGTGCAGATCATCCTCACTGGCCACCAGATAATCTCCGGCTCTGCCCGTCATATAAGTATCCTCATCCCAGATGGGGAATATCTTTACCCCCCGCTTCAGCTCGAGGGCATAGATACAGAAAGCATCCGCAGGCATACCCATACGGACATATTCCGTCAGCAGATGATTGCTGCCATCTCTGCCGTCCTTGACCCTCGGGATATATCCCATAGAGCTGCAATATTCCTCCGGCAGGGGCAGATCACACAGTTCCAGGATCCGGTGAAATCTCCCGGTCGGAACCGGATGCAGCTCCCCGGTACGCTCCAGGGTGAAATACATATCCTGTCTGGTGTCGATATCCATCGTTCCGTCCTCGGTACGTATAGATACCACGTTTCCAAGCTCTGCCAGATCCGCTGCCTTCAGGCAGGCGATCGGCTCTTTCCGCCTGCGGTATTTTTTGCCCTCTTTTACAGGGAATTTGCGTTCTTTCGCATATACGATCTCAAAATTGTCAAAATACTGCGTCATCCGGTTATTGAAATAAGCCTCGGAATGAAGTGTGGGATATTTTTCCTCATACAGCTTCATGCTGATGTAGCCTCCGGCCTTTTCCACATGGCCGCCGCCGGAACCGATCCCCTCCGAGAGATAATCCGACAATTCACTGGCATTAACCTCCCGGATACAGCTTCTGACGGAGAATTTATATCCGCCGCTGTCCTCGTTATAGACTACACAAGTGTTAACCCCCGCCACCTGAAGCAGGAAATCACTGATCAGTCCCAGCACATTGGGGTCACAGGGCTGGGAATGGATCACAGCGAACTGGTAATCGTCATTGTAATTACAACGTAACAGTGCCACCCCGGCGATCTCCAGCTCCTTCAGGGAAATATTGGAATTGCGGAACAGGGATACCAGATTTTTGTCAAAGTTCAGGCTCTCGCGCATATCCATATCCACCGGATTGGACAGCTCCGAGAACTGATTGGTATCCATGAACAGCCCATAATACAAAGCGGTCCCCAGATCTTTATTTTTCTCCACCGGATAATGCATCTCCTGAAGCATGGTCCATACCAGAGTCGCACAGCTGCCAAGATTAGGTTGTAATCGCATTTTCTCCGTACAGATCACTTCCAGAGGATGATGATCGATCACTGCGATCTCCTCTGCCGGGATTACGGTCACATTGCCGGCACCGTATTGACAGTCCACTGTGATCAGAAGTCCGTCCACCGGCTCCTCTCCGGGATGCGCCAGATATTTCAGCGGAATTCCAAGCTTTTCCACCATCAGCGTCAGGTTTGCCTTTCTCACTTTATTCTTCCCGGCATACAGCAGTCTCACATCTTTTCCCTGATCACGGAAAAAACAATACAATCCAAACCCGGACGCTATCGCATCCGCATCCGGATTGTCATGGCACTGGATCGTGATCCGGTCATATCCCAGCAATTCCTCCAGCATCATTTCTCTGCTTTTCTCTGCCCCTCGTCTGTCCATAACTACGCTTTCCTCATCTTCCTTATAAAAACTATTCAGAACCCCATTCGCAAAATCGCCTTTTCAAGGCTCACCTTTTGCTCATGTGGTTACCTCGCCATATAAATCTCTAAAAGCCTGACCATAAATGGTCAGCTTATTACAGATTTACATGGCTCTGAATAGTTACAGGCAGGTCCTGTTACAGTCCTGCCCGCAAATATCTGTCTTAATGGTGGAACAGACGGATGCCTGTAAACGCCATCACCATGTTATATTTATCGCAGCATGCAATAACATCTGCATCACGCACGGATCCACCGGGCTGTGCGATGTATTTTACACCACTCTTATGAGCTCTCTCGATATTATCGGAGAAGGGGAAGAATGCATCGCTTCCCAGAGTCACATCCTGCATTTTGTCAAGCCATGCTCTCTTTTCCTCTCTGGTAAATACAGGGGGTTTTACCTTGAAGATACCTTCCCAGGTACCGTCAGCCAGCACATCCATGTACTCATCGCCCATGTAGACATCAATGGCATTGTCACGGTTGGCTCTGCCTAAGCTGTCTACGAACTGCAGACCCAGCACCTGGGGAGACTGACGTAAGAACCAGTTGTCCGCCTTGCTGCCGGCCAGTCTGGTGCAGTGGATACGGGACTGCTGTCCGGCACCGATGCCGATAGCCTGACCGTCCTTGACATAGCATACGGAATTGGACTGGGTATACTTCAGAGTGATCAGTGCGATCTTCATATCGATCAGGGCACTCTCCGGGATCTCCTTGTTCACAGTCACGATATTGGACAGCAGATCACCGTTGATGTCCAGTTCGTTACGACCCTGCTCAAAGGTGATGCCGTATACCTGCTTGTGCTCGATGGGAGCGGGCCGGTAGGAAGGATCGATCTGGATGATATTGTAAGCGCCCTTTTTCTTCTGCTTTAACAGCTCCAGTGCCTCGTCGGTATATCCGGGTGCGATGACACCGTCGGATACCTCTCTCTTGATCAGGCGTGCGGTATCTGCGTCGCAGACATCGGATAATGCGATGAAATCACCGAAGGAGGACATTCTATCTGCACCACGTGCTCTTGCATAAGCACATGCCAGGGGAGACAGCTCTCCCAGATCATCCACCCAGTAGATCTTCGCCAGGGTGTCATTTAAGGGCAGTCCTACCGCAGCACCGGCAGGAGATACATGCTTAAAAGAAGTGGCTGCGGGAAGTCCCGTAGCTTCCTTCAGCTCCTTGACCAGCTGCCAGCCGTTGAAAGCATCCAGGAAGTTGATATATCCGGGCTTGCCGTTCAGGACGGTAACAGGCAGGTCACTGCCGTCTTCCATGAAGATCCTGGAAGGCTTCTGGTTCGGGTTACATCCGTATTTTAACTGAATCTCGTTCATCTTATTTTTCTCCTATTCTACGATATTCACTATTCAGAATCTGCATTCACAAAATAAATATTTTCAGGTTTCCATATTCTTCCATTGTTTAACGGTTCTGAATAGTTACACATTCTTGTTGATAATCCTGGTCTCATATTTGCCGGTCTCGATATCAATGAAACGTACAAACAGGGAGACTTTGTTATCCTCATTTAAGCTGTTCCACAGCATATCGGTAAATGCATCCATATCATCGGAGATCTCTACCAGCTTAGGCTCACCCTGGAAGCTGGGCAGGGGATTGCCATCGTGCATGTAAGTATGAATGAAACGTCCCTCTCCGGGAAGGGGATTCTCGTAAGCATAGGTAAAACGCAGGCAGGAATCAGGGTTACCGTTGTCACTCTTCAAAATGGACATGGCGTAATTATACTTGCCGTTCTCGATATGCATGATACCGGAGATTCTCGGTGTATAATTCGGTCCGTCCGGCTCGAATTCTCTGGTGCGCAGGGACTGTTCAAAGGTCAGCTGTTTGTCCATCCCCTCGTAAATAGTGTCTGTCTGGTCACCGTTGGTCACGATGGTCTTGTTGCCCAGGACACGTACCGGCGCATAGATGATCAGACTGGGATCTTCCAGTTTGGAAGGGTCGAAAGCCTGGGTGCGGATACCCTCTCCCTCTGTCACGAACACACGATTGCGGCTGTTGGCACTTCTTCCCATGATAAAATAAGCGGTTACAGCATATTTACCGTTCGCAGAGCGTCCGATCACGATACCTCTGCCGGGATAAGCATTGCTTTTCAGTTCCTGTTCCAGTTGTAACATAGTTTTTCCTCCGTTTATCCTTTAAAATAAAAATCCGCCTAAGCACCAAAAATAGACGGTGCCCAGGCGGTCGGCTTTCACTATTCTACACTCCCTGTGGGTAATCTCCACTGCAGCAGGCTGCGTTCCGCCAGTCGTGTAGCTATATCAATAGTAGCATGGTTGCCCGATACTTGACAAGAGGGATTTTGATAATTTTGTTACTTCCGTAACAGTTCTGCCCCAAAGTCTTCATAAAAGCGTCTGCTGCGCAGCCGTCGCTGCTATGCAGCTCATCTTTTATTCATGTTTTGGGCGCTCCGCTCATAGAATAGCAAAAGTGCCGCTCCGTGTGCAAGCACCCGATCGTCGCATTTGCTATTCTATGGCTGAACTGTTACTTCACATATTTTGCCTCGAACGCATGCCTCTCCATAGGACGGTCAAAATAGTATCCCTGAATATATTTGACCTTCATGCCCTGCAGCACTTTGAACTGTTCCGGAGTCTCAATACCTTCCACGCAGACACTGACTCCAATGGTCTGTGCCAGCTCTGCCACCATCTTGATAAAGGACTGGGAATAGGCATCCCCCGCCAGATCCTTGACGAAGCTCTGATCCACCTTGATGACATCAATGGGGATCTCCCGGATATGGTTCAGGGAAGAATAACCGGTACCGAAATCATCCAGTGCCAGAGAGACTCCCAGTGCCTTGATCCGGTTCAATATCTCTTTCATACGATCCATATCGTTGATCGCAAGACTCTCTGTTACCTCCAATGTCAGATTTTTCGGTGACAATCCGGTATCCGCAAGCGCTTTTTCCACCGTCTCTACGATATCCGGCTGTAAGAGCTGTACCACAGAGAGGTTGACATTTACTTTATAATCCGGATATCCGGTATCGTTCCAGCGCTTGCAGCGGCTGCAGGCCTCCGTCAGTACATAATTGCCGATGGGATTGATCAGACCGAGGTACTCCGCCAGCGGGATGAATTCCGCCGGTGAGATGAAGCCCAGCTTCGCGCTGTTCCAACGGATCAGTGCCTCCGCACCGGCGCAGACATCCTTTCCGCCCTGAATATCGATGATAGGCTGGTAATAGACCTCGAACTCCCGATAGCCCTCCACCGTGGCATCACGCATGTTCTTCTCCATATCCAGACGGCGTCCCGATACGGAATCATTGCCTTCCCGATACGTTTCCACACGGTTTTTACCGGTCTTCTTCGCCTCATACATGGCAATATCCGCTTTTTTGATCAGATCTGTCACGGAATCTCCGGCATCCGGGAAGGTGACGATGCCCATACTCATGGTACAGTAATAATCTGCATCCTTCAAAAACCAGGGTTTGCTGAAGATCTTCTTAATATCTTCCACAATATTTTCAAACCGGGGATAGCTGTCCGGCGGAATGATAATGACGAATTCGTCTCCACCCATACGGTAACAGGTATTCTCGATGCCATTGATCCGTTTCAGTGCATGGGAGATGGATTTTAACAGCACATCACCGTACTGGTGTCCCAGTCCGTCATTGATATGCTTGAAATCGTCCAGATCCAGATACAATAACGCTCCTTTTCCTCCGGTCTTCTTCGCCTGATCGATCTGTCTCGCCAGATCCCTCTCACAACACATACGGTTATACAGTCCCGTCAGAAAATCTGTGTATGCCTGCTGCTCGATCCGGCGCTGGTACAGCTTTTTATCTGTAATGTCATACAGAGAGTACAGGTTGGCTTTTTTTCCATCCACCCAGGCGATCTCCTTGCACAACAGATCGTACCAGGTCTCCTTCTCCGCATGATATACCACGCTGACAGTTCTGGTTTTGTCCTTGTGGATACTGGACTGCAGCAGGGCATCAAAATTATGATCCATCAGTTCCTTGGCAAAGGTATTCTTCAATATCTGGTTGGCGAACAGCATTCTGCCCGTATTCTGATCCGTTACGTAGATGGCACATCCCACATTGTCCAGGATCTCCTCCAGTGCGGCGTAAGAACCTGCCAGTGAATTTTTCTGGATCCGTCTGGTCAGGATACTCTGTAAGATCTTCACCGCGTCGGAAGTGAATTTAATCTCCGCCATGCTCCAGACATGCCCCTGTCTTCTGTGGTTCAGAGACAGCACCATATTGCCGCTCTCCTGTTTCAGGATAGGAAATATCATCACGGCTTTCATGCCTATCTTTTCAATTTCCTCAGAGTCAGGCTTACCCACACTGTCCGTAGATACCACCAGCGGCTTCTCTGTATGGAGAAAAGATTTCTCGGGAATCCCGCTAGTCTTGTCAAAATAAGAGATCAGTCCCGGTGCCAGCCATTCACAGACGACATTCATCGTATCCGTGTCTGCCTGCAACTGAAAAATCTCTGCGCTGTCTACCTGAATGTGCTGTGCCAAAATCTTCAGCCATCGGCTCATGGTCAGTTCAATCTGTTCATCGCTGTCCAGGAGCTGGACGATCTCCGTAGTAGCCTCTATCGTATGGAGATTGCGGCTCATCTCTTCCTCTGCATATCTGCTCCTTCTGCTCTCGGCTTCCGCGCTGAAACAGGACATACGGTCTCTGTAGATATCTGCACTGGTATCCCGCAACAGATCCAGAATCTGGTAAAAAGATATGGCATCGAGCTTCTTCAGATCATATACCTGCCAGTACAGAATGATCTGATTCTCCACACTGACGGCAACTGCTGCCACATGTCCGCCATCCGGCAGCTCTTCCACCACCTGTTCCTCCAGGGATCCTTCCTGTACTCTGTCTAATGCCTGCGCTGCTTTCTTCCGATATTCTCCTAAGATCGGATCTTCCCCATCCGGTCTTATCAGGGACTTATCGATGTACGGCTCTGTTATGGCTCTGCCTTCCTTGTCCACACAAACCGCTGTGACTCCCGTCACCTTGCAGAACTCGTTCTGCAGATGCTGCAGGCGCTTTTCGTCTATCAATTCACGTAATGCAAACTCAGCCACTTTTTTGCTCCCCTGTTTCTCTGTAAAATATTCAGAAATTCCTTCCCGAATATTTATATTCTACCATGCATCCCGAAATTGATACAAGCTATTATTTTACATTTTTTGCTATATTTATTAAATTGCTTGAAAAATTCGGATCATTTTGTCAATTATTGCAAATACTTTGCATGCAGAAAAAGGCGATCATAAGTCTGACCTACGATCACCTTTCTCATCTCTTTTTTGTAAAACTTATTTATCATCCACGCTGTAGTTCGGAGCTTCCTTGGTGATGTGGATATCATGAGGATGGCTCTCTTTCAGAGATGCTGCGGAGATCTTCACGAATCTGCCGGTCTCTTTCAGGGTTTCGATATCCTGTGCACCGCAGTAACCCATACCGGAACGAAGACCGCCGAGTAACTGGAATACGGTATCTTCTACGCTGCCCTTGTAAGCCACACGGCCCTCGACACCTTCGGGTACCAGTTTCTTTGCATTCTCCTGGAAGTAACGATCCTTACTGCCGTTCTCCATAGCCGCGATGGAACCCATGCCACGGTATACCTTGTATTTTCTGCCCTGGAACAGTTCGTATTCTCCCGGGCTCTCCTCGCATCCTGCGAACATGGAACCCATCATACATACGTTACCGCCGGCTGCGATTGCCTTGGTAATATCTCCGGAATACTTGATACCGCCATCAGCAATGATGGGAATACCGTATTCTTTTGCCACGCTATAGCAGTCCATGATAGCGGATACCTGGGGAACACCGATACCTGCAACCACACGGGTAGTACAGATGGAACCGGGTCCGATACCTACCTTAACGGCATCTGCACCAGCCTCGATCAGTGCACGGGTTGCGTCGCCGGTAGCTACGTTACCTGCGATCACCTGCAGATCGGGATATTTTTCCTTGATCATCTTCAGACAGTTCAGTACGTTCTGGGAATGGCCGTGTGCGGAATCCAGTACGATGACATCAACTTTGGCTGCTACTAAAGCTGCTACACGATCCAGTACATTTGCGGTGATACCTACGCCGGCACCGCAGAGCAGTCTGCCCTGGGAATCCTTGGCTGCCAGAGGATATTTGATGGTCTTCTCAATATCTTTGATGGTGATCAGACCTTTGAGGTTGAAGTCCTTATCTACAATAGGAAGTTTTTCCTTTCTTGCTTTTGCCAGGATCTTCTTCGCTTCTTCCAGAGTGATACCTTCAGGAGCGGTGATCAGTCCTTCGCTGGTCATGGACTCCTTGATCTTCTTGGTAAAATCAGTCTCAAACTTCAGATCACGGTTGGTGATGATGCCGACTAATTTTCTGCCCTCGGTGATAGGCACACCGGAGATCCTGAATTTCGCCATCAATGCATCTGCGTCTGCCAGAGTATGCTCGGGAGACAGAGAGAAAGGATCGGTGATGACACCATTCTCGGAACGCTTTACCTTATCTACCTCTTCTGCCTGTGCTTCGATAGACATGTTCTTATGGATGATACCGATACCACCCTGTCTTGCCATAGCGATCGCCATGCGGTGCTCGGTAACGGTGTCCATTCCTGCGCTCATCATAGGAATGTTCAGCTTGATCTTTTTTGTCAGCCATGTGGTCAAATCCACCTGATTGGGGACTACCTGAGAATAAGACGGTACCAGAAGTACGTCGTCAAAGGTAATGCCTTCACCAATAATCTGTCCCATTTTCTCTCCTCCTGTGTTCATTTGATAAGATTTGTGAATGATTTGTTTTAGTAATATAAGTCATACTTATAAGAACTATTTGCTGTGCTTATAACATTTCCATGAGTTTAGCAAAGTTTTCTATGGCTGTCAACCGGATATTATAGATTTTTTCTCAATATTTTTTTAATTTTGTATCAAAAAAAGATTCCGATGCATTCTGTTCACCGGAATCCTTCTGTTCATGAATCACTCACTGATCATTATTCACTGAATACCTTACGGGGTGCCACGCTCTTGAGCACTTTCACCAGTTCCTCGTTGGGGCTTAAGATGATCTTCTCGCCACCTTCATAATACATGGCATAACGACCATCCGGCTGCAGAACCTCGCCGATGCTGTAATCCTTCTCCTTCACCTGACGGTTCTTGAAGTTGTCCAGATGATACGAATAGACCGGTGCAAATACTTCCATGCGGTCCAGGCTGTAAGTAGCTACACGCTTTCTCTTACTCTTTGCCATGATCTTGTCCACAGACAGCTCCTTATCCAGATAGAGATACTCATACTCCAGATCGGTGAACATATTCAGGAAATATGCTCCCACACCTGCGACAAGAGCGATCGGCAGGAAAATGATAAACACAAACATTACCAGGCAGCTTAACACTGTCAGGGTGACAAGTAATACTTTTAAGATTTTAGCCCACGCGGGCTGTTTTGCTTTTACCAGACATTCTACGTAAGAATCACTCATTTTTCGTTTCCTTTTCTCTTCCTTTATTTTGTAGCAGGGATTTTCCGCGCCGTTCTTCCGTTCCTTCGGGAAATCTCTGTTTACGTCTGTCCGGATTCTGTTTCTCCTGACAATCGCTTTCTATTATGATATATCATCCGTGGAAAACTTGCAAGATATGCCCGAATTTTTGGGGCGATTTAATTCTTTTTTTAGAATCCTCTTGCACTTCCTTCATTGACTTTCGGATATGGAACCTTTATCATAAATCTATATCAAGCGCAGAAAGGCGGTTTTTCCATGGCGGTAATGGATGAATTTAAAGAAGAACGGGAAGCACTGAAACGCGGCACTCCTAAACAGAAGCTGGCGTATTTCTGGTATTATTATAAATGGCATGTGATCATTTCCGTGATCATCATCGGTATGCTCGTAAGCTTTATTTACCAGTTCGTAAACCGAAAGGATACAGCTTTTAACGCTGTTTTATTAAATGCAAGCCTCTTAGACCAGATGTCTTCCGAGCAGCCAGATTTCCTTACGGATTTCGCCGAAAAAGAGGGCATCGATCTGAATACCAGCGATATCACCTTTGATACTTCTATTCGTATCGTGGAAGACAGCATGGACGAGGTCTCCGTCACTTCTACCCAGAAGCTGATGGCATATGTGGCAGCAAATGAGCTTGACAGCATGATCACGGATTTCGATTCTTTCCAAAAATATGCCAACAGCAGCCTGTTCTATGATCTGCGGGATATCCTCACAGAAGAACAGCTCCAGGCACTGGAACCTTATTTCTATTACGTGGACAGAGAAGTGGTGTTGGCGATCGAGGCAGCAAACGATGATCTGAATACCGATTATACTCCGGAATATCCCGATCCTCTTCACCCGGAAGAGATGCAGGATCCCGTCCCGGTGGGCATCTGCCTGACCGACTGTAAGGATCTGACCGACAACTATTACTTCCGCGGAGACGGTATCGTCATGGGCATCTACGCCAATGCGGAACATGCGGATACCGCAGTGGATCTGGCGGAATATTTATTGAGCAAATAGAAATTTGCAACACTGAACTTAAAAGGCATGCCCCGTTGTGATGGGACATGCCTTAATTATTTTTCTAAAAATCCAGATCGCGGAAGCGGTTTGGTTTCTTGGGCTTGCGCCGCTTTTTCGCCTGTCTGATAGCTTCTCTCCGCCTGCTTTGCAGGTCCTGGTTCACCGAGCGGTACCGGGATCTGGAGCGCTTTCTCCTGCGGCCAAACCGCCACGTCAGCCTGGTACTGCGATGTGCGAATTGGTAGTTCTTAATAAACGCCCGGATCAAAAGTATCAGGAAGATCACTACAGCGATCCCCAGTATCCAGAAAAATACCTTGATCACATTGATAAATATCACTGCCGGACCGCCGGAGGCCGTATCTTCTTCCCCGGAAGCTGTCGGCTGCGTAGCCCCGGTGCTGTCCGGCTCCTGCGTCGCTTCGGTAGCTTCTGCCCCATCCGTTGTTCCTGTGGTCTCGTCCCCAAACACACTGCTTCCTTTTTCCGAAGCCGTGAAATCTATGGATGCCGTTCCCAGTACCACATCATTGTAGGTATAGGTGATCACGGCAGCCTGCCCCGGCGCGGTATTGTCGTAGGAGATTGCGGACACAGCATCCCGGAACGTAATCGTGTTGGGCAGGGTAATACTGTCGTTTTGGTTCAATTGCAGAATCGGTTTGGAATTTCCGAAGATATCGTTGCCGCTGTAAAAAGCTCCCACATTGTCGATATTATATTTCGTCTCCGTCTGAGAGATGTTCATTCTCTGGAAATTACTGAATCCATAGTCGAACAGAGCAATCGTATCTTCATAATAATTAGGGTTCTCATCCTTCATCACCACGCAGATCAGCTTCATGCCGTCCTTCTCCGCACAGGAGACCAGGGTGCTTCTCGCCACATCGGTATAACCGGTCTTACATCCTACCAGGTAGGGATATGCGTATTTTCCGCCCGGGATCAGTTCCATCTTATTGACTTCCATGATGTCATCCGGCTGTCTCTCCGACGGCAGAATGTGCAGCATGTGCGTCATGGTCATCTTGCATAATGCTTCATTGGCAAAAAAAGCTCTGCCGATCATCGCCAGATCATAGGCGCTGGTGTAATGCTCCTCATTGGGAAGACCGTTGGGATTGACAAAATGAGAATCCACACATCCCAGTTCCTTCGCACGCTCGTTCATGATATCACCGAAATCCTGCCAGGTCGTCCCCGAGATATGTTCCGCCACCGCAAAAGAGACCTCATTCGCTGAACGGATCAGAATCGCATTCAGACATTCCTCCATGGTCAGCTGCTCTCCCGGCTCGATGGCGATATGGTTGCTTCCGGGGTCGATATCATGTACCGCATCATAGGAGAAATCCACGATCTCATCCATGCTGCAGCGTTCTGAAGCAATCAGGGTCGTTAATATTTTCGTGGTACTGGCGGGATATTCCTTTTGATGAATATTTTTCGCATATAAGATAGCGCCGGTATCCGCATCCATCAAAATTGCAGATTCCGCACTGATCACCGGTCCTGTAGGCCAGTTCGCCACTGCATTGGACTGCACTGCCAGTGACTGATTGTAGGCAATGTTCTCCTCTTTGATGGTGGTAGCCGAAACTGTAAGTCCATCAGACGCAAAAAGGCAGATAACGCTGATTCCCATGACTGCCTTCGTAAAAAGTGTTCTATATGATAAATGCTTAAAAAAACGCATGTATAAATCCTTCCTGATATATCTTTATAAACCTTTATAAAAATGGTGTATGATAATGCACATTCTCTATCATACACCATTTTACTTAAAAACCAAAGTGCTAACTTAATTTTTTTCGCATATGTTCCTGTCCGTCAAAATCTTTCCAGACAAACTCGCTGCCTTCCCAGATCATGTATCCATGCCAGCTGTCTTCCTTGGGCAGTGACACCGATCCGGGATTCATATAAATGTAAGATTCCTCTTCGTGTACAGCGCACTTCGGCACATGAGTGTGTCCGTGCAGCAATATGTCCCCGGGATGCAGCGGCGGAAGCTTCTGTTCGTTATAGATATGTCCATGTGTGGCATAGACTGCCGTCTCACCTTCCGCAATCACACAGTAATCCGCTAACACAGGGAATTCCAACACCATCTGGTCCACCTCAGTATCACAATTGCCCCGGACGCAATAGATGTCATTTTTACGGGCATTCAAAAGTTCAATGACTTCCTTCGGTGCATATCCTTCCGGAAGGTCATTGCGGGGACCGTGATATAAGATATCCCCCAACAACAGAAGTCTCTCCGCTTCCTCTTTTTCATATGCCTCTAATAATTTTCTGCAATAGTATGCCGAACCGTGAATGTCCGACGCGATCATCCATTTCATCCTCTTTCCTCCGGGTTTTATATGAAACCAGCCACGACCGCCCGATGCAACAGGGTCGTGCACAACCACCTGTTCCGTCAGGGGCATGCATAGTCATCCATTCCAACAGGGTCACTTGACAAGCTTTCCAAGATAAAGTACATTGACAATACAGATTCTACACGAATCTGCAGCATTCATCAAGAAGAGTCATCAAATAAGAAAAATCATTAAACAAGAAAAATCATTAAATAAAGAAAGGTTATCAAATATATGAGATTACGCAACATTACCGGCTCCCGTGAAGTGATCGCAGAAAGTCCTTACGTGGTACCGGAAGATACTTTGGAAAGCTGCCCCGGAACCTGGCATGAGATCTTTGGTAACGATCACCCCATTCATATCGAGATCGGTATGGGAAAGGGACGTTTCCTGCATACCCTCGCCAAATCAAATCCGCAGATCAACTATGTGGGCATTGAAAAATATTCCAGTGTCCTGCTCCGTGCGATCCAGAAAATGGAGGAAGATGAACTTCCCAATCTGAAATTCATCCGCATGGATGCCGAAGATATCGACAAGGTATTCGGGAAGGAAGAGGTCGACCGGATCTATCTGAACTTCTCCGATCCCTGGCCGAAGGACCGCCATGCCAAGAGACGCCTGCCCTCCAGACAGTTCCTGGCACGCTATGATGTGATCCTGAAAAAAGAGGGCACACTGGAATTCAAGACAGACAACCGTCCTCTGTTCGATTTCGCAGTCGAGGAACTGGAACCCGCCGGATGGCAGGCGCAGGTGATCACCTACGATCTGCACAGCGATCCTGCACTGATGGAAAGCAATGTCATGACGGAATACGAGGAGAAATTCTCTTCCATCGGCAACCCTATCTGCAAATATATTATTTTTAGATAACAATTCATAATACACTCATTTTTTGAAATAATTCATAACTATTCAGAGCCAAGCAAAACTACGATCTGCGAATGCTTGCATTCAAGCAGATAAGAAGTTTTATATGGTGAATGTGGTTCTGAATCGTTACAAAAACTTAAACCATATCGGCTGCTTACATTCAGCCGGGAAAGGAAGGATCATTATGGAATACACTTTTACTGCTGCAAATTTTGAAGAGGAGGTTCTGCAGTCGGAGCTTCCCGTCCTGGTAGACTTCTACGCCGACTGGTGCGGTCCCTGCAAGATGATGGGACCTGTGGTGGAGAAATGTGCCGAAGCTTATGCCGGTAAGATGAAGATCGGCAAACTCAACGTGGATGACAACATGGCGATCGCGCAGAAGTACCGTGTGGTAAGCATTCCGCATTTCATCGTGTTCAAAAGTGGAGAGCCCGCTGTAACCTTCGGCGGTGCCATGTCCGAAGCCGACTTTTGCCGGAAGCTTGACCAGGTGCTGGCATAACTTGAAAGTTACGAGCCATGCATAGTCAAAACGGAAACAGCGATCTGGGAGCTTGCTCACAAGTCGCTGTTTTTGTTTTTGACTATATATGGCGACAGCCGTCAATGAAATAAATGTGGAGCGTCCTTTGCGACACATTTATGAATTGAGTGCATGGCTCGTAACGTAGGGTTGCCATAAAATCCACGCAGAAAGGGCTGCCCGCCCCGGACTCGGATGCTAGCTACAACTGTGGATTTTCTAAAGGAAAGTGGCCAGGTGCTTCTCGTCATGACGGGGCCGCCTTTACGTTGCCATCCATGTGCACCAAAAGCCATGCAAGCATGGCTTGGCTAACGCGAACATCGTGTTCGCGTTGCCCCTGAGGTCCAACCACTTTCCAAGAAAATTTCACAGTCTCCGCCGCATCTACGTCCGGGGGAGCAGTCCTTTTCTGCTGGGTTATGAAAAACATTCCAATTATTTAGGCAGAGCATTTGAGAATACATGTGCGGAAATTAAAAACAAGAATCTAGTATATGCGAAAAATCAAGAAAGACATGCGGACAATTCAAAAACAAGAATTAGGTATGTGCAAAAAAGTAGGAAACACATGCAAACAGCTCCCCCTAACTGCGGGCTACTGTTTTTTGAAAAACTTCATGGGTCTATAGAAGATAAATTTCCCTGTAGGTACTTTTGGGGACGGGTAAAAAACAAAAACTAGACAATATGGGTCTATAGCGAAAAATTTGTTTTCTAGATACTCAATTTCTTCAAAATGAGTATCTCAGAGCCAGTTTTTTCCCTATAGACCCATATTCATCTTTTTATGCGTTATTTGCAGCAAATTTAGTATCTCACAACTCAGTTTTTCTGCATAGACCCAAAACACAGAACGCCCACGGTGGACGGAATGTCATGCCGCGATGTCTGTCGGAGGGTGTTGATATTTTCTTGAAAAGTGTTAAAAGACAGGGGGAAAGCGGACACGATGTCCGCGTCAGCCAAGCCATGTGTGCATGGCTTTTGGCGCACATGGATGGCGCGTGTAGGCGACCCCGTCATGATGAGAACCACTGTATCACTTTTCATTAGAAAATTCACACCCGGAGACGCGACATCAAGGCGTGATGTTCCGTTCGCCGTGGGCGTTCGTGGATTTGCTTAACTAACTCTCAATTCACAGCAGTTCCTTCAGCATCTGATTGACGCTGGCGGGATCTGCCTTGCCTTTCATTGCTTTCATGGTCTGACCTACCAGGAAGCCGATGGCTTTTTCTTTGCCGTTGTGGTAGTCCTCCACAGACTGCGGATTAGCGGCAATGACTTCCTCCACGACTTTACGCAATGCACCTTCGTCATTGACGGTCTTCAGTCCCTTCTCCTCCACATACTGTTCGGGATCTACATCTTCCTCAAACATCACCTGGAATACTTCTTTTGCTACAGAAGAGTTGATGACTTTGCCGTCTACCAGCGCGATCAGCCCGCTCAGATGCTCCGGTGAGAAACGGATATCCTCCGGCTCCATCTCTTTTTCTTTTAACAGGCGCATAGTCTCCACCATCAGCCAGTTGGACACCTTCTTGGGCTGGCTTCCCAGTGCCACGGAAGCTTCGAAGATATCTGCCAGATGCTTGGAACCGGTGATGATATCGATATCATATTCCGGAATATCGTATTCTTCCTTGTAACGCTTCATCTTCTCGGTGCGGAATTCCGGCTGTTTGCTGCGGATGCTTTCCAGCCACTCATCACTGATATAGACCGGTACCAGATCAGGATCCGGGAAGTAACGATAATCCTGTGCATCCTCCTTGGAACGCATCGCATAGGAATATTCCTTGTTGTCATCCCAGCGTCTCGTCTCCTGAATGACCTCTTTGCCGGCCTCCAGCAGATCGATCTGTCGCTCCCGCTCTCCCTGAATGGCTCTGGCGATGGCCTTGAAGGAATTCAGGTTCTTCATCTCGGTACGGGTTCCGAACTTTTCCGCTCCCACTTCTCTCACGGACAGATTGACATCGGCACGCATAGAGCCTTCCTGAAGCTTACAGTCAGACGCTCCCAGATACTGGATCAGCAGACGTAATTTTTCCAGATAAGCAATGACTTCCTCTGCGCTGCGCATATCCGGCTCCGATACGATCTCGATCAGAGGCACGCCGGAACGGTTGTAGTCCACCAGTGTGCAATCTTCCCAGTCGTCATGCACCAGTTTACCGGCATCCTCCTCCATGTGGATCTCGTGGATACGCACCGGCTTTGTATAGGTGTTGCCGTCCTCTCCTGCCACCTCGATCTCCACCGAGCCATTCCTACAGATCGGTAGATACAGCTGGGAAATCTGATAGTTTTGAGGGTTATCGGGATAGAAATAATTTTTTCTGTCAAATTTACAATACTGTGTGATGGTACAATTCGTCGCAAGGCCTACTGCCACCGCATATTCTACCACCTGTTTATTCAGCACGGGAAGAGATCCCGGCATACCGGTACATACCGGACAGGTGTGGGTATTGGGTCTGCCACCGAACGCTGTGGAACAGCCGCAGAATATTTTCGTCTTCGTGGCAAGCTCTACATGAACTTCCAGACCGATCACTGTTTCATAATGTTTTGCCATAATAAATGCCTTTCCGTATCTGCATTGTTACTTTATATATGTGTATATTTTCCGTTGTTCTACTTCACGCTCTGCTCATAGGTATAGGCTGCACGGATCAGTGTCTTCTCTTTGAAGCAGTCACCGATGAGCTGCATGCCGATAGGCAGGCCCTGGGAATCCGTACCGCAGGGAACGCTGATACCGGGCAATCCCGCCAGGTTGATGGAGATAGTGTAGATGTCTCCTAAATACATCTTGATGGGATCTGCCAGACTGCTGCCCAGCTTCGGTGCCGTGGTGGGTGCCACCGGTCCTAAGATCACATCATATTTTGCAAAAGCTTCGTCAAAAGCTTTTTTGATCAATGCTTTCACACGGAGTGCCTTCAGGTAATAAGCATCATAATAACCGGAGCTTAATACAAAGGATCCCAGCATGATACGACGCTTCACCTCGGGGCCAAAGCCCTGCGAACGGCTTCTCTTGTACATGGTGTGCAGGTCCTCCGCATCCTGGGCACGGTAGCCATATTTTACGCCATCGAAACGCTCGAGATTGGAACTTGCCTCTGCAGCCGCGATCGTATAATAAGTGGGGATCGCATAGTCTACCAGACTTAAGTCGAACTCCTCCACTTCTGCACCCTGCGCTTTCAACACTTCCACTGCTGCCAGTACTGCATCCCTGACCTCAGGATCCAGTCCTTCTCCAAAATAGTCTCTGGGAATACCGATCTTCATTCCTTTCACATCCGCTACCAGCGCGGAGGTAAAATCCGTATCCTCCCGCTTCATGGAAGTAGAGTCTTTGGGATCATGGGAAGTGATCGTCTCCAGCACCGTGGCACAGTCTGTCACATCCTTGGTCAACGGTCCGATCTGATCCAGAGAGGAACCGTAAGCGATCAGTCCGTAACGGGAGACCGTTCCGTAAGTAGGTTTCATACCGACCACCCCGCAATAGGATGCGGGCTGTCTGATGGAGCCGCCGGTGTCTGAGCCCAGTGCCGCAAAACATTCCTGCGCTGCTACTGCCGCCGCGGAACCGCCGGAAGAACCTCCGGGAACATGCTCCGGGTTTCTCGGATTTCTCGTCACACCGTAATAGGAAGTCTCTGTGGTACTTCCCATAGCGAACTCATCCATGTTGGTCTTGCCCAGGATAACTGCACCTGCTTTTTCCAGATTCAGCACTGCTTCCGCACTGAAGGTCGGAATAAAATTCTCTAAAATTTTGGAAGAGCAGGTGGTCAGGGTTCCCTCGGTACACATATTGTCTTTGATAGCGAAAGGGACACCGGCCAGGGGGCCTGTCAGTTCTCCCGCTTCGATTTTCTTTTGTACTTCCGCTGCCTGCTGTAATGCTTTGTCCCGTTCTACGGTCACATAGCAGTGGTAGGTATCCTCACCGGCTGCGATCTCATCCAGAACGGCCTGCGTCGCTTCCACCGCCGTAGTCTTACCTTCCCGGATCGCCTTCGCCAGCTCTACTGCTGTCAGGGATAAAATATCCATATCCATTCTCCTTTTTTAACACCCTAATCAAAAGTCTTTGGTACAACAAACATGTTGTCCTTCTCGCCGGGTGCATTGGCCAGGGTCTGTTCACTCTCGTCCCCATTGGTCACCACATCCTCACGGAAGACATTCTGAACCGGGAATACATGGGACATAGGTTCCACACCGGTAGTATCCAGTTCGCTTAGTTTGTCGATATAGTCCAGCATTCTTCCCATATCCTTTTTCGCTGCTTCCTTCTCTTCATCAGAAAGCTCGAGTTTTGCCAGAATGCCTACATATTCTATGGTCTCGTCACTGATCACGTTCGCCATACTAATTTCCATTCCTTTCCATTCCTGCCTGCTTACAGGTACTTTCCTACGAAACAAATAGCACCCTGCGCAGTCACATATTTACACGTACTATCAGGAGTTCTTTCCTCACTAATCTCTCACTTTAATGTGTACCTCACGCAGCTGCTGCTCTGTCACTTCGCCGGGAGCCCCGCACATGAGATCCTGTGCATTGCCGTTCATGGGGAAGGCGATGACCTCACGGATGTTCTCCTCGTTCCGAAGCAGCATGATCATACGATCCACACCGGGAGCCATTCCCGCATGAGGGGGTGCTCCGAACTGGAACGCCTGATACAGTGCTCCAAACTTGGTCTTTAATGTCTCTTCGTCATAACCTGCGATGGCGAAAGCTTTTTTCATGATCTCGATGTCATGGTTACGTACTGCGCCGGAGGACAGTTCCACGCCGTTGCATACGATGTCGTACTGATAAGCCAGGATCTCCAGCGGATCCATGGTATTCAATGCTTCCAGGCCGCCCTGGGGCATAGAGAACGGATTGTGGGTGAATCCGATCTGCTTCGTCTCGGGATCCAGCTCAAACATCGGGAAATCATTCACATAGCAGAAACGGTAAGCATCCTTCTCGATCAGATCCAGCTTCTCGCCCAGCTCGGTACGGATATGACCTGCATAGTAGTTCGCCTTATCCTCTTTGTCCGCAATGAAGAAGATGGTATCTCCGGCAGAAAGTCCTGCCATTTCTGCCAGTTCTCCCTTCATCTGTTCGGGGATAAATTTATCGATGGGGCCCTTGTAGCTCATATCCTCTGCCACTTCAAGATAACCAAGTCCACCCATACCAAGAGAAGTTGCAAAGCTTAACAGCTTCTCATGGAAGCCTTTGGACATCTCCGCATGTACTTTAATGGCACGGACGGTTCTGCCGATAAAAGGTTTAAACGTACATCTCTGGAAAAACTCCGTCACATCCATAATTCTCAAAGGATTGCGCAGATCCGGCTTGTCACAGCCGAACTCCAGCATTGCCTGTTTGTAACTGATGATGGGGAACGGTGTCTCTGTGATCCTGCTGCCTTCGGGAGCAAACTTTACAAAGGTGTCATGCAATACTTCCTCACCGACCTTGAATACATCCTCCTGGGTCACGAAGCTCATCTCGAAATCCAGCTGATAGAACTCTCCGGGAGATCTGTCTGCTCTGGCATCCTCGTCGCGGAAGCAGGGCGCGATCTGAAAATACTTATCGAAGCCGGAAGCCATGAGCAGCTGCTTATATTGCTGCGGTGCCTGAGGCAGCGCATAGAATTTTCCTTTAAATTTTCTGCTGGGAACAATATAGTCTCTGGCACCCTCGGGAGAAGAAGCACACAGGATCGGGGTCTGGATCTCCAAAAATCCCATGTCCGTCATCTTTTGGCGCAGATAACTGATCACCTTGGAACGAAATACAATGTTGTCCTTTACTTTTGCATTTCTAAGGTCAAGATAACGATATTTTAATCTCACATCTTCCCGGATCTCTTTAGACGTCTGGATCTCGAAAGGAAGCTGTTTATATACTCTTCCCAACACATCGATCTTGTGTGCTTCCAGTTCGATGGTGCCGGAAGGAATCTTCGGGTTGTAGGTTTCTTCGTCTCTGTGCTCCATGAGGCCGGTTATGGACAGGCACATTTCCTTGGTGATGCCCTTTAAAAGCTCCGGCTTACGGATGACCACCTGTAATACACCGTACATATCCCGCAGATCGATAAAGGATACGCCGCCGTGGTCACGGATGTTCTCCACCCAGCCTGCCACCTGCAAAGTCTGTCCGATCTGCTGTTCACTGATCTCTTTCATTGTTAAATCTCTGTACATATCGCACCTCCTGTTATATAGTGTCCCGAATGTGCGCTCCCTGTACAGCTTATTTTTGAATACAAAAAGCCCCGGGACATGTTAAAACATATCCCGGGACGAATCATCTAATCCGTGGTACCACCCGAATTGACAGGCGCCTTTGCCTATCCACTCTTGTCACTTAACGCGTGCAACGTGTCATCCTAGCTACATGTGATATTCTGCAGTTCAGATCACCTGCTCCGGAGTGTTCCCTTCGCCAGCTTCCGCAAACAGCGCTCTCAGTCGGTGACGCTGTATTCCTGTCGTTTCCCTTGGCAAGAGTCTCTTTCATAGCATTTACAAATTAGTTTTTCAACTTAGGTTTATAATATGCGCACGAAAGAAATCTGTCAAGAACTTTTTTATTGTAACAGTTCAGCCATGGACATATCCGAGCGTAAAAATCATGCTTGCATGATTTTTCGGACGAATATGTTCATGAGATAAGCGCCGATTTATGAGCAAAGGTAGTCACGTAGTGACGCAAAAGCGTGTTAACGCGACTTTGCGAATGGTGCAGGCTGAACAGGATGTTAGTCACATGCATTCTTGAACTGATTCCAGATCTCCGCATGCAGATCCTCTGCCTCCTGGGAGATATTCTGCACGATCTCGCCCTCCGCAGCATCTTCCGGCAATACGATCAATTTCTTCATATCGTCAGAAATGTACTCTTCCGCGGCTTTATTTGTGCAGTAATAGCCGATATATTCAAAGCATTTTGCCGCATTTTCCGGTTGGTTGATATAATCTAAAAATGCATATGCCGCATCTGCATTGGGTGCCTTCGCAGGAACAAACCCTGCCATGATACCGAATCCGAGACCTTCCTTCGGATATACTACCTCCAGGTCCGGTCTGGCCTGCAGTGCCGTGGACACCTGGGAAGTGTACAGAAATGCCGCTGCGACTTCCCCGCTGATCAGATAATCCTGCGTATTATTATCATTGATCACACGGATGTTGGGAGCCAGTGTCAGCAGTTTATCTCCCGCTGCCCGGATCACATCCAGATCCTCTGTGTTAAAGGATTCTCCCATGGTCTTTAGGGTAATTCCATCAATGACACGGTAATTTGCAGTCAGTGCCACATTGTTTTCCAATTCCGGATTCCACAGATCTTCATATCCCGTAATCTTCACATCCGTCAGTCCCGGATCGTATACGATCAGAGGAATGCCCGCTCCGTAGGGCACAGTGTATTCATTCTGCGGATCATAGAACTGTGACATAAACACCGGATTCAGATTATCATAGCTGCTGATCCTGGATGCATCCAGCTTCTGCACCAGTCCCTCCTGTATCGCAAGTTCGATGATATAATCATCCGCAATGACCAGATCGTAATCACCGCCCTTGGTCTCCTCCAGCTTTGCCAGCATGTCTTCATCATAATCAAAGTTGGAATAATTGATCCGGATACCGGTCTCTTTTTCAAAACCGTCCAGGATCTCCTGAGGGAACATGCCATCCCAGGTATAGAGATTCAGTTCACCCTTATCTTCTTTCCCGCCTGCTCCACAGCCGGTAAACAGCGTGACTAGCATAGTCGCTGCCAACAGCATTGCCAGCTTTTTCTTCATAATCTCCTCCTTCGATGCAGATTTTCTGCATCCGCTTCTATTTTCCCATGATGATTATGGGAATACACTCCCGCCAGACACAACAATATCACAAGCAGCATGACTGTTGCAAGTGCGTTGATCTCCGGTGTCACACCGGTCTTCAATTTCGTATAAATCTTCACCGGCAGAGTATTGACCTTCGGTCCGGTGACAAATATGCTGATCACCACATCATCAAAAGACATGGCAAATGCCAGCAGTACTCCCGACAGGATTGCCGGCAGGATCTGCGGAAGTATCACGTCCCGGAATACCTGCCATTCCGACGCTCCCAGGTCCAAGGCCGCTTCTTCCAGGGAATGGTCCATTCCCACCAGCCTCGCCCTTACCATCGTAAAAATATACGGCACGCAAAATGTAGTATGGGCGATCACCAGCGTGACCATACCGAATGGCAGACCCATCAGGGAAAATACGGACAAAAATACCATACCCAGAATGATCTCCGGGATCATGATCGGCAGGGTAGACACATAAGCCACAGCCTCATTCAGTTTTCTCTTCCTGCGACTCATCCCCAGTGCCCCCGAAGTACCGATCAGCACAGCGAAGGTACAACTGAGCACCGCCAGGATCAGGCTGTTAATCAGCGCTTCTCCCAGATCTCTGTCCCGGAATAATTCCCGGTACCACTTCAGGGAAAAGCCTTCCCACACAGAGGTCAGTTTGGAGGCATTAAAAGAATACACCACTGTTAACAGGATCGGAATATAGGTCAGGATCGTGATCACAGCCACATAAATAAAGGGCCATTTTTTCTTCTTCATACTTACAGCATCCCTTCTAACTGCGAGGTTCCGGTAATCTTACGATACAGGCGGATCATCACGGAAGTCAGTACCATCAGTACAGCTGACAGTGCCGCCGCAAAAGGCTGGTTACGCCCCTTGGTGATCTGCTCCTGGATCACACTTCCCACCAGAACGATCTTATTGCCTCCCAGGATATCCGCGATGAAGAACAGACCCATGGATGGGATAAAAGAAAGAACCACTCCGGACAAAAGTCCAGGCAGGGTCAGCCGGAAGCTGACTGTCCAAAACGCTTTCCATGAGGATGCTCCCAGGTCCCTTGAGGCTTCCACCAGAGAATGATCCAGTTTCTCCGCACTGGAATACACTGCCAGGATCATAAAAGGCAACAGAGCATATACCATACCCACTACGACTGCCGGATAAGTGTAGAGCAGCTTTAACGGCTGATCCGTCAGATGCAGTCCCATCAAAATCTTATCCAGTACGCCGTTACTGCGGAACACGATGATCCAGCCATACAGGCGGATCAGCCCACTGGTCCAGAACGGAATCATGATAAGCAGCAGCATTCTGCGCTTCCATACCGCATTCATCTGTGCCATAAAATACCCATAAGGGTAGCCGATCAGCGCCACGAGCAGTGTGGACGTGAATGCCAGCTTCAGAGATTGCAGAAAAGTATTCAGATACAACGGTTCCAATATGCGTTTGTAATTATCCGGTGTAAATGTAAAATCCACACCCCAGACCTGCGCACGCTGTAAAAAGCTCAGCAGGAACATATACAGGATCGGCAGCGCCACGAACAGCACAGTGAACACATACATGGGTATGAGCAGTCCTATATTCCCGGCATCCCGCCTGCCGCTACTTTTTTTCATCTTCATCATTGTCTATTACCTTCACAGCATTTTTCGCATCCCAGCCGATCTTTACCGTCTGTCCCGGCTGCAGATCATGATCGATCCCATAGCGGCTGGCTGTCAGAAGCTGTCCGTCAGGCAAGCGGAACAGGATCCGCAGTTGTCCGCCGGCAAAGCTTTTTTCCACCACGGACGCCTCATGGACACAGCCCTCTTCTCCATTCATCAGAATGTTCTCCGTACGGATCGCCAGCGTCTCGGATCCCAGATGCAGAATATTCGCATTGCCCACAAAATCCGCCACATAGCTGGTCCTGGGCTGATAGTATACCTCATTCGGAGTCCCCAGCTGCTCCAGTACCCCTTCGTGCATGACACCGATGCGGTCCGACATATTAATGGCTTCTTCCTGATCATGGGTAATATAAATAAACGTGATACCCAGCTGTTTCTGCAGCCGCTTCAGTTCCAGCTGCATCTGCCTGCGCAGTTTCAGATCCAGTGCACCCAGCGGCTCATCTAACAGCAATACTTTCGGTTTGTTGATCACAGCTCTTGCGATGGCAATCCGCTGCCTCTGTCCACCGGACAGCTGATCCGGCATACGTTTTCCGTATTCTTCCAGCTGTACCAGCCGCAGGGCCTGCTTCACCCGCTCTGCGGTCTCTGCTTTCGGCACTTTACGGATCTTCAGTCCGTATCCTACATTATCCGCCACATTCATATGCGGGAACAATGCGTAATTTTGGAAAACCGTATTCACGTCCCGCTTATTGGGTTCCCAGTCCGTAATGTCTCTTCCCTCCAGGATCACACTTCCGGAATCCGGCAGCTCCATTCCCGCAATGATCCGGAGTGTGGTGGTCTTGCCGCATCCGGAGGCTCCTAACAGCGTAATAAACTCGCCCTGTGCCACCTCCAGGTCCACTCCCTTTAATACTTCCGTATGATCAAAAGATTTCCGGATCTGCTGCAGTTTCAATATACTTTCGCCCATGCTCCGGCTCCTTCCTTATTCCATCTATCTTAATCTATCTAATCTGTGCAGACTGTTCCGCCTGTCCTTATCTGATCCATCCCCAGCATAATCCCAGGAATTCCGCAAGATAATACATGCCCCTCAGCCATACCAGCATTGCACAGCCGTAATACATCCAGGCATTTTCCTTCTGCCTGTCCACCGCTTTTCCCGCCAGAGACAATATCACGCAGAGCAACAGTGCCATTGTTCCAAAGCTTGCTCTGTCCGGATAATGGGGCGACAATATCATTGCTCCCCACGACAGCAGTGCTCCCAGCAAAAGCAGTCCGTTATCTCTTCCTATTTTTTCTTTTAAAATCCCCTTGCATATCACAAGGGCAACCGCCGTAAGCAGCAGCGTGGGAAACAGATATTCCAATGCTCCTCTTGCCTCGCTGTAGCAGCGCAGATAGAGGTTCCACAGTATTCCCCGGGTGCTCTCCGCCGTCTCCCCGCTGCGGACAAAATTCCCCGGTGCCACGATCATCAGAATGCTTCCCGCGAGGCAGCTGATATTTCCCAGATACATCCATACCGGAATCTTTTTTTGTTCTCTGCGGCGGAGTAGCATTACCACCAGGCTTAAGATCCAGACCGTCGACCCCATATTTTCATTGCTCCAGCCAGCGATCAGTCCCAGTGGAAGGATCCAGACTGTGATCCCCCACAGATTCTTCTCCTCATATTTCAGATAGCAGAGCAGAAACGCCAGGATAAATCCTGTCATGTACAGATAATTCGCTGCACCCGCTTCCCAGAACATGCTCATTTTCCAGTTGGCATTCAGTCCAAACAGCATTCCCAGTGCCGCAAAATAATAGGGCATACGAACTCTGCCGGCAGCCTGGCAGATCAGCCACGCCAGTATAAACGTCATTGCCGTGTTCAGAATATCCGCCCAGCTCTCACCGGTTAACAGGATCATCTGCAGCAGCGCGTGAGCCATGCTTCTGCCGCCCCAGTTAAAATAATGCCAGATCTGCGCATGGACAATATCCCCGAGATTGCGGATCGGTGTATCTGCATACAACAACGTGGAATACCATTCATCGTCCATCATAAAATCAATCTCATAATTGACCCGCCATACAATGATCCCTGTCAGCAGGATCAGTGCAAGACTGCTCCATTGCATGATCTTTTTCTGTTTTTCCCACATGTTTTTCCTGCTCCTTTTATGGCAAAAAGCGGCTGCTTCTCTCTAAGCAGCCGCACATAATAGTTTAACAGTTCTTTTCTCGTCCGTCAAACCATTTATCACCATATCTGTTTTTATTTGTCCGGAGCAAAGTCCAGCTCAACAACCCGGTCATTCACCTGTGTAAAGCTGCCTCCGTCCATATTTTTACGTACAAAGGGAACACCCCTGCGCACATAGTATACATTGTCCTGAAGCAGGGCATCCGGATTCTCTGACGGGCTGATCGTACCACCGAGATCATCATAGCTGATATTATCGCGAAAGGTATTATGGATCGCCTCCTGCAGACAGAACATCACACATCCGCCCTCATTCTGCCTGCTGTAATTAGATTCATACACCGTTCCGTCCCCGGAATCCGCATCATATGCCATGCCGTCCTGATTGAGTCTGGTGTCTGTGACTTCATTATAGCGAAACAGGGCGTCCTTGCATTTCCAGGGCCAGATCCCGGCTGCCACTTTTCCCATCCGGTCGCCCGGCTCGCAATAGATCCTGTCATTGATCTCGCAGGCCACAGAGTCTGCCATATTATGCTCCACCAGAGGACGCAGGGCATACATCGGCGTGATCCCATCCCCACCGGCCTCTTTTACATAATTATTCCGTATCTGCATATTTTCATGCCCATAGTTCAGAAAAACGGCTTCCTTAAGTTCTGCTCCCCGGAACTTATCATGAGCATAGGTATAGCCCGCTGCAATTCCCCAGCGGCTGACCCGGTGCACGAAGCATCCTTCAATAACGATATCCCGATACCGTGCCACACCCGTCAGCTCCTCACATTCCGGACGGAGCGCTGTCATATAGATCCCACCGTTGTTCATGTGCTTATCGTAGACATTCCCATGGACATCATGGATCCACAGATTCCTAAGTGTGATGCCGTCCCGCACCCCTTTGTCCTTAGCCACCACAGCCACACCGGTACGGTTCATTTTCTCACCCAGGCTATAGCGCTCTCCCGGGATCATGCTGCCTTCATTCGTAATCTCCAGATCCTCGACCACAATATGCTCTGCATCGTACAAAAGCACTGCAGAAGATACATAGCCGTGATACACATGCGTAGGCGAATCCAGCGGAGTCCCATAATCCTGGTACCAGATCCCCTGTCCGCAGGCATCGATCCGCGGCGGTGCATCTGCTGTGCCGTATGCTCCGATCACGATCGGTGCCTCTTTCGTACCGCTGTCTGTCACATGCAGATATTGTCCGTAAAATACACTGCCCCGCTCCAGCAGGACACGGTCTCCCGGCTGCAGGCTTCTTCGATGAATGGCAGACAGACTGGCAAACGCCGTACTGCACGTCCGTCCGTCATTTTCATCACTGCCTGTTCTCTGACTCACATAATATGTCGCGGATAAGCTTGTCATATGCATCCTCCCGTAACCGTTTCTCAATGATCTGTGACACCTCCTCATAGGTAAAATGATCCCCATGATAGCGTCCGAACAGATCTCTGTTCTGTTCGTAAAAGTCCCGCTTCTCCTGCTCTGTGAAATCCGGGCAGAAGCCGCCTTCCCGGACCTTCTCACACGGCTGTACAAAATCCAGCTTCAGGCGGGTCAGCTCATATTGCAGATACGCCGGTGCGGAAAAATAATGCGGTCCATAGAAGCGCTGTCCTTCCTGTTCCATTCTCCGCAGCTCTTCGTTGTGCTTCTTACGTCTGGCCTCCAGGCCCTCCATGGAGGGATCCTCGATCAGGCCCATTCTATGCGCCAAAAGGAAGGCTCCCTGAGCCTTCCTGATATGCGCCTGTGTCATAGTTTCCTGTTTTGGCATTTTCTGTTGCATTATTTCACTGCTCCCGTAATTCCATTTGCAAAGCTCTTCTGTAAACACAGGAAGATGATCGCTGTAGGAAGTGTACAGATCAATACTCCCAGCATCAGCATACCATAATCCACACTGTATCCACTCTTCAGATTGGCTACTAACATCGGCATGGTGATCGCCTTGCTGTCCTGTAAAATGATCGTCGGCCACAGATAATTGTTCCACGCATTCATAAATGTAACCGTCATCGCCGCTCCATAGGTAGATTTCATCACCGGAATGAACATCCGGAAGAAAATCTGTATTTCGCTCAGACCTTCCAGTCTGGCAGCCTCGATAATATCATGAGGGAAAGAACGTGCCGCCTGTCTGAAAAGCATGATCATAAACGGTGTCGAAATGGATGGCAGTGCCAGTGCGATCCAGGTGTTTACCAGCTTCCAGGAGGTAAACATCTTGAACAGGGGGATCATGATCGCTACGAACGGAAGCATCATTGCCAGCAGCAGAATACTCATCAGAATATCCTTGCCCTTATCATGATAGATCTCAAATCCATAGCCGGCAATGGAACAGATCAGCAGTGTCACAACCGTGATCACGATCGCATTGCGGAAGGAGTTAAACATCGCAAGTCCCAGATTCTGCATGTCGACCAGGGTCTTGAAATTCTCGATCAGATAGGTACCCGGGATCAGCCGTCCTCTTACCACATCAATACTCTGGTTGGTCGCACCGCACAGCATATAATACAGCGGAAATGCCGACAGAAAACTTGCTATCACTAAGATCGAGTAGGAAATTATTTGTTTGAATTTAGTCACGTTTGTCACCCACCTTCATCTGAATTGCAGACAGAACCGCTACCATCACAAGTATGCATACAGACAACGCTGCCGCATAATTAAATTTCGGTGTCTCCACAAAGGAGATATTGTAGATGTAATGCGCCAATGTCATTGTAGATTTTCCGGGACCGCCTGCTGTCAGGTTCATAGACTCATCGAACAGCTGCAGTGTTCCCGAAGTAGACATGATCGCCGTCATCAGAATGGTCGGCTTTAACAACGGTATCGTGATCTTCATAAACTGCTGGAACGGTGTCGCTCCGTCGATGTAGCTTGCCTCATACACAGAATAGTCGATATTCTGTAATCCTGCCAGATAGAATACCATATTATATCCGGTCCATCTCCAGATCAGCGCGATCACGATGACCCAGCGCGCCGGCCATGTGCTCTGGAACCAGTCCACTGAAGACAGTCCGATGGCCATCAGCACTCTGTTGACCACTCCATCCGGAGCAAACAATGACTTAAATATCATGGAATAAGATACCAGTGACGTTGCACACGGAAGAAAGATCAAAGTGCGGAAAATACCTTTCCCTTTTATCTTAGGATTATTCAGCAGCTGTGCCAGCATGAGTGCGAGCACAAGCATGATCGGTACCTGAATCACAAAATAAAAGAAGGTATTGAACAAGCATTGCTGGAATGTTTTATCCTTGAAGATCCTGGCATAATTCGCTACACCATTAAAGACTCCTCCTGTCTTCCGGAAAGAAAGAAGGATGGCCTGTGACATCGGATAGAAACAAAATACAAATATTAAAATCGATGCCGGGAGCAGGAATGCCCATCCAGTCAGATTATGCCTTTTTTCCAAACTTAATTTTGCTTTCTTCTTTTCCATGTTTCTCTCCTACAACAGTACCGGGAACGCACTGCTGCACCCCCGGTACTATCCAGTTTCCATACTCTGGTGATTATTCAGCGATATTAAACTCTACGGTATCCTGAGCGTTTTTGATCTCTGTATCGATATCGGCATTCTTCTGGACAACGTTGGTGATCGCATCTGTCAGTGCGCTTCTGATGTCAGAGTAGTATGCACCGTAGTCAATTCCGGGAACATGTCCGGCGAACTCTACGATATCCTTGTACACTGCCTGACCGCCGTAGAACTCATTGCCCTCATTATAGGTCTCAGACTGTGCTGCGGGCAGGTAACTTGCGATCGCTCCTGCATTTACCAGCAGATCATCGTATAAGTCTACATCCGCACCAAAGGTAGCGTTCAGGAAATCAAATGCCAGATCGGTATTTTTGCAGTTAGAAGATACTGCCCAGCTTGCACCACCGCAGTTAGCGTAGTTGGTTGCGCCTTCTACATCATCTAACTTAGGCATGTTTACGATTGCCCATTTGCCTGCCTGATCCTCTGCCGCCTGAATGGAGGACATGATCCAGCAGCCCTGGATAACGCCTGCAGCAGTACCCTTGTTCATGGAAGCAATGTACTGATCCCAGTCGGTATAATCAGCCATGATTCCTTCATCGATCAGCTGCTTGTAGGTCTCGATCGCTTTCTTCAGCGCCTTGTTGTCTACCAGGGATACTTTGCCATCTACCATAGGAGAAGCGCCTGCAGACTGTAACATTTCGATCACGATCTCAGAACCGCCGGAGCAGGTCAGCATGGGAACATCGTTCGCAGCCATTACCTTCTTAGACAGCTCCATGAACTCAGACCATGTGGTATCCTTGAAATCTTCTACCTTAAGGCCTGCTGCTTCTACCATATCGGAACGGATCGCCATGATGGTAGCACCATTATCAAAAGGAATACCATAATGTGTGCCATCTACAGTGGAGTCAGCCAGCTTACCCATAGAGAACTGGGAGAAATCAATTCCGCAGTCATCCAGTGCTGTGAAGATTCCGGGATAATTGGTTGCATTTTTGTGGAAGGAATAATCCTGCATCAGGAAGATATCAGGTAAAGTGCTGTAATCACCGGCTTCAGCCGCTGTGATCAGAGCTGTCTCGATATCGCTATATACCTTCTCCTGGATGTCTAACTTGAAGTTAGGATGATCCACCTGGTATGCCTTCTCTGCCTGCTTCATTGCATAGACATTGAAGTTAGGGTCCCAACACCATACAGTCAGTGTCTCGTCTTCTGCGGAAGCAGGTGTTTCTGCTGCTGCCTCTGTTTCCTTGGATGCCTCGCTGGATGCTGCGCTCTGCGCATCATTTCCGGCAGGCTTGCTGCCACATCCGGTCAGCATGGACATAGCCATTGCCGCTACTAAGAGCACGCTTAATACTTTCTTTTTCATCTTAAATAACCTCCTTATACTTGTAAAGTACTACCTTATAAAATATGAAACGCTTTTTGCCTTCCATAAGTTACCTGTCTTCCATATCGTCCACCCAACGCATTTCGCCGGGCTTCAGATCCAGCACATACGCACATTTTCCTTTGATATACAGCTCTGTGTGCTGTGCCTGTGCTGAGTTGTTGATCACTGCGATCTTGCCGGTCTTCTGGAATACCGTTACTTCGGTATCCACATTCGTTACATAGTAACGTTTCATCTCCTGTTCCATGCCGGCTGCATAATAGATTGCCCGAAGCAGAAGTCTGCAGTTCTGGGGAGAATACGGAAGACCTGCAAAATACACACTGTGTCCTCTGCCATATTCATTGACCACCAGCTGGCTGTATTCCCCATCCATCGCGAGGATCTGATAATGTCCGCCCTGTGCATAGACGCGGCTGGTGCCCTCGCCGAAATCCAAGGCTCCTTCAATATCCTCTAAGATAAAGTGATCGTCATTTTTCTCATTGTATTTGTCCGTGCTGAGAGAGAAGCACATCTCGCGGTCTACACCGAGCACATCGGACAATTGGAAATATCTTCCCTGATACTGATAAGCGGTAGGCTCACCCACACCGATGAAGCCGCCTCCCTGATCCACAAAGCGTCTGATATTGGTCAGGACCTTTTCGTCGATCCAGTTCTCCGCGCCGCTGAATGCGGTGTACGCATCCCCGACATTAATGATGACCTTGATCTGGTCAGGGATGCCATTCCTGACATCATCAAAGGAAATGAACTCGACCTCAAAAGGCATTCCGCTTAAGCATTCCAGTACTCCCTCTGCGGAATAGGTTTCCCTGTGCCAGATCGCATGATGTACCTGATTGGACATCCACCTTCTCTGACTGCCCCAGCAGTTCAGGATCGCCACCTTGAAAGGTGCCACATAGGAAGCTGTACCCTGCATATTTTCATGGATCTCCCGAAACTGTGTTACTACATTTTGTATTTCATCAATGAAACCGGGCCAATTACTTGCCAGCTTCAGATAACCGCCATATCCGATCCTGTCCAGAGGAGACCTGAGTAATGCACGCCTTGCTTTACGCCAGTTATCCCTTGCCTCTCCGATCGGGTCACCGCCCTCACAGAACACATCCGGGAAAAAGTAAGGCAGCAGCCGTCCTTCGGTATAATCCACTCCCTTTATATCAGAGATCATGCGGAGTGTCACACCGCTTCCGACAGAGCCTACCACTGCATCCAGCCCGATGCCTGCGAAATATTTACCGTAGGGCTCTGTTCCGATCCAATGATCTCCGAGGAACATCATCGCTTCCTTGCCATAAGAATGTACAATGTCTACCAGCTCCTTCGCCAGCGCACATACCTCGATCTGCTGGAACTCTATGAAATCCAGGAACTGTCTGCTGGGAACGCGGAACATGCAGTTGTGATATCCCTGATCCACAATGTACTCCGGGCGGAATTTGTAGCCTGCCCATTTCTCAAACTGTTCCAGGATATAGGGGCTCACACTTGCGCTGTATCCGAACCACTCTACATATTTTTCACGCTTCTTGTCATCGAAGGTCAGTGTGAACTGATGGAAAAATGTAGTGAAGCGGACCACGTCGATATGAGGATTGTCCTCACACCATTTTCTCAGCTTGTCTTTCACATACTGTTTGGTCTTGGGCTGTCTCACATCGTAAGTCAGCTGATGCGGTGTATCCTTCCAGTCATTCGTGATGAAATTGTACATGTGCACCGGATCCCAGATCAGAAATGCCAGGAAGCTTACCGTATACTCATGATAGGGGATCGTACGGATCTCCACTTCACCGGATGCCTCATCAAATTCCCATGCATCCGTCGGCACTACCTCACCGGTCGTTCTGTCGATCACTTCCCACCAACGCTTCGGATCGTCCAGCGTGTTGACCTTAAGCTGCTCCGTATGAAAGCCTTCCATCAGACGGATGCGGAGTGTTTCCCCTCTGGCGGTGATGCGGTTGCTGATCAGGTATTCCTGCTGGATCTCCTCCGGATGCTTCATCGCCCACGCATTATCCTTTCTCGTGGTATAATAAGTCGCATATTTCTTCACCGGCTCTGACAAAAGTGCTTCCGGCATCTCGGTTCCGTCACAGTCTCTTAACGCGTCTGCGCCCAGAAGATTTTTTAACCGTATTGTTTCGTCAATGATGTCTGCATCGGTCGGCAGCGTCAGTCTTCCTGTCATAGCATGGTTTCCTCCCCATCGCTTTTGTACTATCTTGCAGCTGATGACTAAAGTATATCGGCTTCCGGACCTGATATCAATTTCTTTGTTGCTTGTTTTGTTATGTTTATTGCTATTTTGTTACTAAAATGGTGGATTTTTTGAAATGATTATGTATAATATGCTTATCAAGATCATACATATTTTTATTTTTTCGTCTTTTTTACGAATGTTTTTGTGAAATGTTGTTCTTTTTATATATTTAATATAAAAAATACAATAGATTTGAAAAAGTGCACAATAAAAATAAGATAAAGAAGGTATCTATTTATGAGTAATGAATTTATCAATATCGGCTCCGCAAACAGTTCTCCGGAACAGTTCCAGCTGCGTTACATCTCCATCTCCAAATACGAAGGTGACTGGCAGTCCCTTCCGCATACCCATCACTTTTCAGAACTGTTCTATGTCCTGCGGGGTGAGGGAGCCTTCTATATAGAGAATGAAAAGGTGCCTGTGAAGACGGACGATCTGGTCATCATCAACCCTTATGTAGAGCACACGGAAAAAACCCTTCCCAACGATCCCATGGAATATATCGTATTCGGTGTGGAAGGGCTCGCATTTTCCTTTTCCGGTGCAGGGCAGGACAACCCGAAGGGCTACAGCTTCTACAGCTACGGATCTGATAAAAAACAGTTCATCAACTTTGCCCAGCTGATGATGCAGGAATTCCGCGACAAGCTTCCCGGTTTTGAACAGGTATGTCACGGACTGCTTCAGGTGCTCCTGGTATATATTTCCCGGAAGCAGAACCTGTCTGTCATCTCCGACTCCTCCTTCCAATTATCCAAGGAATGTGCTCTGGCGAAACGCTATATCGACTCCAATTATTCCCAGAACATTACTTTGGATTCCCTGGCGGAGATCACGCATATCAACAAATTCTATCTGGCACACTCCTTTACCGAATGTGTCGGACAGTCTCCGATCAATTACCTGACAGACCGGAGGCTGGAAGCCTGTAAAGAGCTTCTGGTATCCTCCAATCTGTCGGTAGCGCAGGTAGCCACCAGTGTCGGTTTTTCTTCGCAGTCTTATTTCTCACAGATCTTCCATAAAAAGACCGGCATGACACCGCGCCAGTACCGGAGCCGGTATGCCCGGAAATAAAATTTTTTCTCCTACAGTCGGATCTTCTTCAGACGGTCCACTGCCTCTACGGTATTCTCGTAGCTTCCGAAAGCCGTCAGGCGGAAGTAATGCTCACCGCTTGGTCCGAATCCGGAACCGGGGGTACCTACCACGTTGACATTCTCTAACAGATAATCGAAGAACTCCCAGCTGGTCATGCCGTTCGGCGCCTTCAGCCAGATATAGGGAGCGTTCACACCGCCGGATACGGTAAATCCCGCTTCTTTTAAGCCGTTCAGGATATAATGTGCGTTGTTCATGTAATAAGCAACCTGCTTCTTCAGCTGTGCCTTACCTGCCGCAGAATATACGGCTTCACCGGCACGCTGTACGATGTAGGGTGCTCCGTTGTATTTGGTGCCGTGTCTTCTCGCCCACAGTGCATGGAGACTGACATCCCCGCTCTTTAAATCCTTGGGGATCACGGTGAAGCCCAGACGCACTCCGGTAAAGCCGGCATTTTTGGAGAAGGAACGGAACTCGATGGCACAGGTTCTGGCCCCTTCACATTCATAGATACTGTGAGGCACATCCGGCTCGGAAATATATGCTTCATAAGCCGCATCATACAGAATGACAGCACCTACTTTATTGGCATAGTCCACCCACTCCTGCAGCTGCGCTTTGGTAATGGTGGCACCGGTAGGGTTGTTGGGGAAGCATAAATAGATCAGATCCGGGGTCTCCTTCGGCAGCTCGGGTGCGAATCCGTTCTCTGCCAGACAGGGCATATAGATCACATCACTCCAGGTCTCGGACTTCGGATCGTAAGTGCCGGTTCTGCCTGCCATGACATTGGAATCCACGTATACCGGGTATACCGGATCACATACCGCGATCTTATTGTCCAGGCTGAAGATCTCCTGAATATTGCCACAGTCACATTTTGCTCCGTCGGATACAAAAATCTCGTCCGGCGCAATATCGCAGCCTCTTGCCTTATAATCATTTTCGGCGATCGCATTGCGCAGGAACTCATAGCCAAGGTCGGGAGCGTAACCATGAAAAGTCTCCGCTTTTCCCATCTCATCCACCGCACCGTGCAGTGCATCAATGATGGCAGGTGCCAGAGGCTGCGTCACATCTCCGATTCCCAGACGGATGATCTTCTTATCCGGGTGTGCTGCGGAATACGCACTTACCTTTTTGCCGATGGTGGAAAATAAATAACTTCCGGGAAGTTTTAAATAGTTGTCGTTTACTTTAAACATAGTACGTTCTCCTCTCTATTGTCCTTTTCTATATCAGTCAATGGAGTCCGGGTCGACTTCACCTTCAAATACGATCTTCGCAGGTCCTGTCATGTAGACCAGGTTCGCCTTCCGATCCCATCTGATGTGCAATTCACCGCCTAATAATTTAACCGTGATTTCATCGTCCGTCAGACCATTCAGCACGCACGCCACCGCCGTAGCGCAGCATCCGGTACCACAGGCCAGGGTCTCCCCGGTGCCTCTCTCCCAGACGCGCATGAATACATTTTTCCGGTCCAGGATCTCTACGAATTCCGTGTTCGTCCGGTTCGGGAAGCAGGAATGGTTCTCGAACTTCGGTCCGATCTTCTCAATGTCGAGATCCTTTACCCCGTTCATAAATACAATGGCATGGGGATTGCCCATGGAGACACAGGTCATACGGTATTCCTCGCCGTCCACCGTGATCGGTGCATCCACTACAGCCGGTCCCACCGAGGTCTGCTGTGTCGCTTCCGCTATCACCGGTACCTCCATAGGTGCCAGGACCGGCTGTCCCATGTTCACCTGTACCAGTGTTACACACCCTCTGTCCGTGGCGGTCCTGCCCTCCACGGTAAGTTTCAGGTATTTTATTTTTCCGGCGCTGACGATGGTGATGTCTTCCCGGTCCGTCAGTCCCTTATCATAGACGTATTTTGCCACGCAGCGGATACCGTTGCCACACATCTCCGAGCGGCTGCCGTCCGCATTGTACATCTCCATCTCGAAATCCGCTTCCTCTGCCGGATTGATGAAGATCACACCGTCTCCGCCAATGCCGAAATGTCTGTCGCTTAACTTTCTTACGATCTCAGGCTTCTCCTGCGGTGAAAGCTTCTCCGTAAAGCCGTTGACATATACATAATCATTGCCACAGCCCTGCATTTTCGTAAATTTCATGTATTGCTGTTCCTCCTGTTGTTACTCTGTCATCATCGACAGCACCATCTGTGCCGTCTCCACCAGATTCGTCCCACTGTCCATACTGGTCTTCTGAAGATACCGGTGGGCTTCTTCTTCCGTCATATGATTACGTGCCATTAACAGTTCCTTGGCATCCTTAATTGCTTTTTCATCCGCTGCATTGCGGGTCTTCGGCTGCATGCGCCGTTTTCTTCTGCGGCGCTCCACGCCTTCTACCATCAGATTTACCGTATTGATCAGGTCCTGCACCTTTAACGGCATGGAGAGGCATACGATGCCGTTGCCGTAGCATTCGCTGATCAGATTCTGGGATGCCATCAGCAGCATCTCAAAGCCCTCCGGCAGATCCTCATGCAGTTCTGTATATATCATATCCGCCAGCTTATAACTGCAGATCACGATTCCGTCATTCAGTCCGTCCGCCTGGCTGATCGCCTGGGTACCCGTAGTACAGATACCCGTGACCTGGAAGCCGCTGCGGACCAGGATACTTTTGACTCCCTTGGCTTCTTCCAGCTTCGGCAGCACGACAATAATGTTCGTCATTCGCCCACCTCCTTTCTTCTGTGTTTTTACTCATTCATTACAAAAGAAAGGATTTTATCAATACTTATACAGATACTCCTGAATCTCCCATTCGGATACCTGGGAGCGGTACTCATGCCATTCCTTGCGCTTGGCATCGATGTATTTCCCGGCAATATGGTCGCCTAAGACATCCTGGATAAAGGTATCCTTCTCCAGTTCTTCCACTGCCTCCAGCAAAGTGCCCGGCAGCTGGTCGATGTTCAGCTCTTTCCGCTCTTTGGCGGTCAGTGCAAAAATGTTCGCATTGATGCTCTCGGGGGGCAGGATCTTCTCCCGGATGCCCTGTAAGCCGGCGCTTAAGCAGACTGCCAGCGTCAGATAAGGGTTTGCTGCGGAATCGGGGCTACGCAGCTCGATACGGGTACCCTCTCCGTCTGCGGTAGCCGGAATACGGATCAGGGGGCTGCGGTTCGTTGTGCTCCATGCGATATAGACCGGTGCCTCGAAGCCGGGTACCAGACGCTTATAGGAATTCACCAGCGGATTCGTGATCGCTGCCATTCCCTTGATATGCTTCATGATACCACCGATGAAATAATAAGCTTCCTTACTCAGACCGTTAGGATCGGATGCATCCTGGAATATATTTTTCCCATCCTTTTGCAGGGACATATTGATGTGCATGCCGGAACCGTTGACGCCGAACTTCGGCTTCGGCATAAATGTTGCATGCAGACCGTGGCGTCTTGCGATGGTACGCACCGCCATCTTGAACGTCATGATATTGTCCGCAGTATGTAACGCTTCATCGTATTTGAAATCGATCTCATGCTGCGCCGGAGCCATCTCATGATGGGATGCCTCGATGACGAATCCCATATCCTCCAGGTTCATGACGATGTCACGACGGGCATTCTCACCGAAATCTAACGGTCCGATGTCGAAATATCCGGCCTGTTCGTGGGTGTTGGTCGTAGGCATGGTATTTTCATCAGTATTAAACAGGAAAAATTCACATTCGGGACCTACCTCGAACGTATATCCCATATCCTCAGCCTGCTGTACCGCACGCTTCAGCACGTAACGGGGATCGCCCTCAAAAGGCTGACCGTTGGGGCGATAGACATCACAGATCATACGTGCCACCTTGCCCTGCTGGGGTCTCCAGGGGAAGATCTCCAGCGTAGACAGATCCGGATACAGATACATATCGGATTCCTCGATCCGGGCGAAGCCGTCGATGGCGGAGCCGTCGAACATGCATTTATTGTTCAGTACACGATCCAGCTGGCTGGCTGTCACTGCAATATTTTTCAGATTGCCAAACAGATCCGTGAACTGCAGACGGATGAATTCCACATCCTCTTCTTCCACAAGACGGATGATATCTTCCTTGGTATAATTGTTCATCGTTACCCTCGTTTCTGCGCCGCCTGTCTGCTCCTTTTCCACGGGGCGGACGCATCCGTGAAAAATACTTACACTAACTATAGCAATGCCTGTTTTGTCTTGTCAATGCGAAGTTCTCCTCATTTACGGTACTACGTGGGAGGTCCTGCGCATACTATTTATAAAGATCATCCCATCATTCCAAGGAGACTTAAGAATGAGTGCAAATACAAAGATCGTCGTACTTCGCAGAAAAGAACTGCTCTATACCGGAATCTTCGCCGCGCTGGGGGTGTTGTTCATCATATTACTGTTAATGCTGTTGTTGCCGGGCAAGGATACGGATGCCTCCTATGGGACACCGGATTCCCCTGACGATACTGCTGCTACCGAAATGCCGGACAATGTGGCGGATGTCTCCACCGGGGCCGTTGCCGATACCGGCAATACATATATCCCCGGAATCTATACCACGGAGCTGATCCTCGGCAGTGAGACCGTCAATGTGGAAGTCATCGTGAACGACCACGCTATCACATCCGTCAGCCTCGCAGATGCGAGTGAAGCACTTACCACCATGTATCCACTGCTCGAAACCACCATGGAATCCCTGAATGACCAGCTCTGTGAGATGCAGGATCCGGAGCAGGTCACCTATTCCGCAGAGACCAGATATACTTCGCTGGTGCTGCTGGAAGCGGTGAAGGCATCCCTGGAGAAGGCAAAGCCTAAGGCTACGCCGGAAGCAACGGATGCAACGAATGCACCGGCAGCTTCCCCGAATGTACCGAAAGCGGATATCAATCCTGCGGCATAAGGGGCTCATGTGCCGTGCATAAAATTCAGTGCTAACGCAAAAAAGGGTGCATGCCTCCCGGCATGCACCCCATTGTGCGTTTTATTGTAATATTTTGTTTGCAACACTGGGTTTATTTTATACTATTTGCGGTGGAGATGCAAGGGAAAATTACTTCTCTTTTTTCTCTTGCTTCTTTGCTCTTGCTGCTTTCAAAACATCAGCAAGATTATCGCCATTAAGCACTCCCGGATAATTTTCCTGAAATCCCACTAAAGTATCTTTATTTTCCTGCTCACTTTATACTCCAATATCCGCCTTTACTCGGGCCTTCATATTCGATTATTCCACTAGTCTTCAATTTATTTATTGAACGTTTAACCGTACTGAGTGAAACCTCTATCTGACTCGCCATTTCCTCTCGTGTTACATACTTATTCATTCGTATCAACTGCAAAATAGCATCCTCCACTGATGTCGCATTTTGGGGTTCATTTTGGGGTTCATTTTGGGGTTCACCTTGTTCCATTAAGAAATCCGGATGAATAGGTATCTCAACAGTAACTGCTCTTCTTTCATCATCCGTTTCAAATGTCGCTTTAGGAGAACCATTATCTCTAAGTTCCTCTTGTATAGTAGGAATTCCTGTAGATTTTCCTTCTGTCAAATCTAACTCCTTCAAAAATTCTCCCAATCGTTTGTTTCTATAATATCGAGATTTGAATCGTTCTCCCTCAGCAATTGTCTTTTGCGAGATTGAACGGTCAATACCTGGATAACTAATAATTCGAACACAATCTGGTTCAATCTCTATGATTATTGCCTGATAGGATTGATAATCACGATGATAAAAAGCATTGACCACAGCTTCCTCTAACGCCTGATACGGATAGCTGTACCGGCGAATGGCTTCCATCTGATAATCTACTTTCGTGACCTTTTCCTCAATCACCATGTCCTGTAGCTTTTCCATAGTTCTTTTAATCATTGTCGGCACAGAGCCTTTGATAACCGGCACTTCAATAAAATTATTTGGATTTTTAATGCTACCTTCCGGAAATTTTGTAATTTCAACCTGCGTATATGGAAAGAATTTGTCCAAATGCTCACAAAACATCATCAGTGCCGCATTAGATATACATAGCTGCTCCGGTGGTCCTACAAGAAGCTGCATGTCTCCAAGCACTTCCATAACACCACGTTTTCCAATCTGCTTTGCCAGCTTGCTTTTGGTTGTATTGAGATGGTCCGTTAACAACGCAACCGATATGTCTGACTCTGTAGCCTCAAAATTAGGCCTCGTGTCAAACGGTGCGTAGTTTGTCATATTAATTAATTCTCGTTCCTGCTCCGCATTTGCACGAACCGAGCTTGTCGCATACCGTATATAGTAATAATACTTTTTATCCTTCTTAGCAGTAACATGCTCTGGTGCCTTATACGGTCTTTGCACTCCAGGTGTCACCCACAATACAACAACATTTTTCCCATCAACTTGTTCAATGATCACACGTGGAAAATATGCCGGAATCATTGTATTATTATAACCCAAAAGTTCCTTTTGTATGGTATCCAACTCATATTCTTCCAAACCCTTTACCGGGCGAACTGCAACACCGTTTTTCTCCTCGACACCAATCAAAACATATCCGCCACCAACATTGTCAAAATCATTGGCAAATGCACAAATGCTATGATAAATATCATCCGGATTCCACGATGCTTTAAATTCGATCCTATCAGATTCCACTCTTCGCTTATTTAATAAATCTTCTATGCTAAGCTCCAATTCCATTTACTTCACCACTTTCATAATTTAGGACTGCCCATCTCTTTCTCAGCATTCTCTCGTTTAATCCGATAATCCGAAAGCACTTTCAGTATTTCCGGGTCAGTTACATTGGATTCATAATCTGAAAAATCATTACTTTCAATTATTGGCTTAATTTGTTTCATCATTAACCATAATTTATCGTAACAAATCAATTTGCCCCTCCCAATAAGACGAAAAACACCAAATAATTCTACCACTTACCTTTTAGCAGTTTCAACAAAAGCTTTCGTTTTCCACTCAAAACACCTTCGTCGGAGAAAGCATTGCTTGCTGCTCTCTAACCTACGAAGATGCCGACAGCGGATATCAATCCTGCGGCGTAAGGGACTCAGGTACCGTGCATAAAATTCAGGGCTGACTCAAAAAAAGGCGCATGCCTCCCGGCATGCACCCCGTTGTGCGTTTTATTGTAATATTTTGTTTGCAACACTGGGGCTTTTTTATACTATTTATGGGGGAGATGCAAGGGAAAATTATTTCTCTTTTTCTCTTTTATCAGCAGATATTTCGCACCTCACTTTCTACAATATTAAATCGTATAAATTCCGGTATCGCATTTGCAAGTGCCTTTTCTTTTATACGTTCATCTCCCGTCGCTGCATATGCCACTTCAACACCTGCAGAAAAATATAATTTTTCAAGCTTCTGGGAGCGAATATCATTATAATTTGTACAAAGAGGTACATCGTTCATTCTGGACAAGTAATCAATCATAGCCAGCAGATACATAGCTTCTCTACACCATCTGCGCTCATAAAGCTTTCTTACTTCATCCGTCTCAAGTGTTTCGATAATAAAATCTATATCACCCATATCCTTTACGTGATGACAGGTATTACTCTTAAAAGTTTCAAACGAACATCTATAATCTTCATTATCTGCACTATTATTTTCCAATATTAAGTCTACCGTTACATTAAGCACCCTGGCGATTTTATGCAGAGTTCCTGCCGTGCATTTATCAAGGTCTGCTTTTCCACTACAGATATCAGTAATTGTTGTCATTGCAACTCCGCTTTCCTTGCTTAAACGATACCTCGACATTTTTTCTTTTTCAAGTAAAGCATTAATTATCATCTGCTTCCCTTCCTATTCTGTCAAGCCTAAATCTATTGATTTTACTGGCTTTGACGATTTTTATTTTACCTCAAACAAAAGCCGAGAGTGATGGATATCGTAGTATCATGTACCGAATAGCGGATAAATAAGTAT